>JACXTT010001677.1_pt1 | contig 36459 bp, 31 predicted proteins | sample 9270951 | NCBI WGS metagenome assembly JACXTT01 (sample SAMN15532306, study PRJNA645909) | rock metagenome | isolation source: weathered quartz diorite | place: Puerto Rico | collected 2017-06-21 | reverse complement strand
GTGGGCTATTTCTCGCGCATCTCGAAGCGGTCGATTCGCGACACGCTCCTCGCGCTCAAGGAAGCGGGCGTCGACTCCCTGCCGGGCGGCGGCGCGGAAATTTTCAATCCGCGCGTCCGGAAAATCATATGCGACCACAAGGTCAGCGGCCAGCAGTGGCTCAACATCGCGCGCACAGCACACGAACTCGGTTTGCGCTCGAACGCCACGATGCTCTACGGCCACGTCGAGAGCGGGGAGGAACGCGTCGAGCACCTACTGCTGCTGCGCGAATTGCAGGATGAGACGCACGGCTTTTCCGCCTTCATTCCGCTGGCGTTTCATCCGGCTAACACCGGCCTCGCGCACCTGCCGCCGACAACTGGCTACCACGACCTCAAATCCATTGCGATTTCGCGTCTGCTACTCGACAATTTCGATCACATCAAGGCGTATTGGATCATGCTCACGCCCAGCATCGCGCAGATCGCTCTGCGATTCGGCGCCGACGACCTCGACGGCACCGTTGTTGAAGAGAAGATCTACCACGACGCTGGCGCCAAGACTGCCGAGTTCACCCCGCGTGCCGAGCTCGAACGCCTGATTCGCGAAGCTGGGCGCGTCCCCGTCGAGCGCGACACCTTTTACCGCCCCGTCGACCGCTCGAAAATGCCTCCTCCGCCCGGCCCAAGGCCGGACGTCACCCTATCGATCAACCTCTGAAACTTTTCAAGAGTAAGCGGCTAAGACACCCAGGTCAACACCATTCATGAATGGTGTTGAAGCCTCGAATCAGGTTGTGATAAATTGTATGCGAGGCGAAATTATGCGACACCAATTTGTGTTGGACCGGAAATCAAATCGACTCCTCAATGAATTGGCGGAATCCCGTGGAGGCAATCGCAGCCGGGTCGTCCGCGAAGCCATTGCCGCATACGCGGATCAGGAGGCCTATCTCGAAACGATTGAGGCTGACCCTAAATTTATCGAAATGATGGAGAAGTCGGCGGCCGACATCAGGGCGGGGCGCGTGTACTCTCAAGAAGAAGCCGAACGATACGTTGCCGCGAAGAGAAAGCGTAGATAGTGGCCCGCCTTGTCTGGTCAAAACATGTTCTTGACTTGATGGCTGAGCTTCCGCCGGACGAGTCCGCGCTGATCTTCGATAGAGTCCGTGTTCTCAGGCGATTCCCCAGGATCTACCCCGTGCGGTCAAGCGGAAGGTTCCGGCGTTACCGGCGCCTCTTAGCAGGGCAATGGATGGTCTACTACAGGGTGGTTGACAATACAGCTTACATTCGAGCGTTGTGGCCGGCTAGGATTCCTTAGCGGTTTCATGCACGTCAGCGAAACTGCCCTTTCTTTCTCTCTTCCAAATACTCCCACACAAGCAGCGCGTAGAACGGCGCATAGCACAGCCATTGGAAGAATGGATCGAACTGCCAGACTCCGCGGGCGCGGTAGTTGATGAAAATTTTGTACGAGAGAAATTCCAGGATTGTCAGCAGCAGCCATGCCGGGCTCGGATAGAAACACAGCAGCGGCACGATCCAGGTGAAATACCAGGAATAGCCGTTCGGGGCGAAGAGCAGCACCGTCCCAATCAGCAAGAAGGCGGCGCGGGTGGGCTCCGCCCGGCGCACAGCGAGCCACAGCGCGAGCCCCAAGACCACGCCTTCGCCCACCCCAGCAGCAATTTCGTGCGAGCCACTCAGCCATAGCAGGGTGGGATAAATGCTGGAATGGTAGTTCCGGAAAATCCGCTGGTAGTAGGCTAGCATCCCCAGAAATTCGCGCCAGCCGTGGCGATACGGCCACACGCACGCGGCCGAAAGGACGGCGCAGCCGCCGGCAGCGGCCCAGGTGTGAAGCCGGCGAGGCCAGCCAGCCCGAAAAAAGGCCAGCGGTAATAGCACTACTGGGAAGGCTTTTGCGAGCGCTCCTGCTGTGAGCGTGAGCGTTGACAACGCGGCCGAGCGCCGTATAATCAGCAACGAAGCGACGACAGCGGCGATAGCAAGCGCGTCGTTGTGGCCGCTCGAAGCGAATTCGACCACGACCAGCGGATTCCAGGCATAGATGGCCACTTGGTAGTTCCGTCCCCCAGTCGAACGGATCCACCCGGCAAGCATGGCCGCAACGGCAAGATCGGCAAGCAGAAACGGGAGCTTGAAACCGACCGGGTCCGGCAGAAAGCGCCACGTAGCGCGAAATAAGAGTTCAGCAAGCGGCGGATACATCGTCGGAATCTCAGGCACCGGCATGCCGTACCAGCCCGCCGCGGCGGGCCAGCCCGCATCACGCAGCGGAGCAAGACGCGGGTCAGCGGGCGCGACGGCGTAGGGATTCCAGCCCGCAGCTTGGACGTGGCCGTCCCAGCGATAGCGATAAAGATCGGTCGAGAGCGACGGCGGGTGTGGAAACAGGGTTAGGCGAAAGGCGAGCGCGCCGAGCAGGACGAGCCACAAGGCCGTCCGGCTGTCTCTCGTGTGTTCGAGGGCGTACAGGGCGATGCAGTACAGGATGCCGCCGCCAAGCGCCAAGGCCATGAACTCGGGGATGTTGACGGAGAGATCGCCGAGGCGGGCCATTGCGGCGAAAATAGCTTCAAGCGCGACGACGGCAATGAGCGCGATCAGCAGTTGCGGTTCGCGCCGCGCGGACACATTCAAAGCGGGCACGCTCGAGATGGGACGTTTTGTAGGTTGACTTTTTCCAAGGCGGGAGTCACGGTTTGAATTTTTCGGCACATCTCATGGGTTTCGCGGCGACGGTGGCGCAAAGCCCGTTTTCCAACTACTGGTCCAAGTTCACCGATCCGAACCGGAATCCTTTTCACGGGCTCTACCAGCTCAACACGTTTGACCTGGCAATCATGATTCCGTACTTTCTTGTGCTGCTGATTCTGGCGATGTACGGGCTGCACCGCTACTACCTGGTGTTCGCGTTCTTCAAAAACCGCCACAACGTGCCCGGTCCGCCTCCCGTGGCCACCGAGTGGCCCAAGGTTACCATACAGCTTCCGATCTACAACGAGCGTTACGTGATCGAGCGCCTGGTGGACGCGGTCGCGCGCTTTGATTACCCGCGCGACCTGCTCGACATTCAGGTGCTCGACGATTCGACCGACGAAACGCGTCAGGTGGCGCGCGCGTGCGTCGAGCGCTACCAGGCGCTGGGCTTGCCGATCCACTACCTGCATCGCACCGACCGCACCGGCTACAAAGCCGGGGCGCTCGCCGCGGGGCTCGAATCCGCGCAGGGTGAATTCGTCGCCATCTTCGACGCGGATTTCCTGCCTTCGCCGGATTTTCTGCGCCTCACGCTGCCGTATTTTACCGACCCGAAGATCGGGATGGTCCAGGGGCGCTGGACGTATCTGAACCGCCATTACTCCGCGCTGACCGAAGTCGAAACGATCCTGCTCGACGGCCACTTCGTCATGGAGCACGGCGCGCGGTCGCGCAGCGGCAGCTTCTTCAATTTCAACGGCACAGCGGGCGTGTGGCGCCGGCGCGCCATCGACGATGCAGGCGGCTGGCAGCACGACACACTGACCGAGGACACCGATCTTTCTTACCGCGCGCAGCTGCGCGGCTGGAAATTCCTGTACCTGCCGGACATCGAGTGCGCTTCCGAGCTGCCGGTCGAGATGAACGCTTTCAAGGCGCAGCAGGCGCGCTGGGCCAAGGGCCTGATGCAAACGGCGATCAAGATTTTGCCGCGCGTCCTGCGGTCCGACCAGCCCTCGGAGATCAAAGCAGAGGCCGTGTTTCACCTCACCGCCAACATCAGCTACCCCTTCATGGTGATCCTCTCGACGCTCCTGCTGCCCGCGATGATCGTGCGCTTCTATCAGGGCTGGTTCCAGATGCTGTTCATCGACTTGCCGCTCTTCGTCGCGTCGAGCTGCTCCATTTCTGGCTTCTATCTCGCCTCCCAGCGCGTCCTGTACCCCAAGACATGGAAGCGCTCAATCCTGTATTTGCCCTTCGTGATGGCCGTCGGCATCGGCCTTTCGGTGCGCAACGCCAAGGCTGTTCTCGAAGCAATTTTCGGCGTGAAGTCGGAGTTTGCGCGCACTCCCAAATTCAAGATCGAAGGCCAAACCGGCACCTGGAGATCAAAACTCTATCGCAATCGCGCCGGGCTGATGCCGTATCTCGAAATTACTCTCGGCCTGTACTTCGCCTTGACGGTGGTGTACTCCATCCAAAACGAGAACTACGCTACCGCCCCGTTCCTCTTCCTTTTTGTCTGGGGTTTCCTCTACACAGGAATCATGTCGGTTGCCCAGGGTTGGATCGAACGGCTTCGCCTTGGCGTGCGCCCTGCGCCCGAATCCGCCGAGGCGCGCGCCGCCGCTTCCGGCGCGCCAGGGTTTTGAGTTCGCTTGGCTGCACCTCTTTCTGCTTAAGTATTAATTGACAATATAGATCACTTAGGATATCTCAAGGGTGACCCAGCAAACATATCCATTATCTGGTGCACGATTTTAGAGCTTTTGCGAGGATACGTAGATGCCAAGAACCTGGCAAGACGTCGTTACCGACACAAAGGAGCGCTCGGTCTTTGAAGCACTCGCGGACCCGCGATGGGATTTCCGTACGCTTTCAGGTATTGCTCGCTCTGTTCAAATGGACGAAAACGACGTGAAAGCTGTGCTCACAAAATACCCTGATCTCGTGAGAGTCTCTCCGGTTCCAGATTCAAAAGGCGATGCGCTTTATACGTTGCGATCGCGAAAGAGTCCAAGATCAGAAGGGGTTGCGATAGCTCAGAGGGCATTTTCCAAAAGATTGAAGTAGTCGAAGGGGGTTAAATGGGCGTCGTCGAAGGATTTTTTTATGGCCTCCTAGGTGGACTGTTTTCCGAGTTGCTCGGACTGTTTCGCCTCCGCCAGCAAGCTGTTCGCACTCTTCCGGAATTTCTGAGATCAGGTTTTTACTGGCTCGTGACAATGGGAATGCTGCTTGCTGGCGGTGGCCTCGTAGTCGTTTATGTCAAGTCCGGAATATCCCTGAACGCGCTACTCGCAGTGAATGTAGGCGCGTCTGCGCCGTTGATAATTGGCTCGCTCGTGAGCCAAGCTCCAAACGTCGATCCTGGAAAGATTGACTAGGCGAATGACCGCACTTTCGTTGCCCGTCGGCTAGATTCTTTTCCAAAAACGACAAGTTCTGGCATCCGCGACTCCCCGCTCACCGCTCTTCAACCGGCTCCGGGTGGATCGTGATGCGGGCGATCTGTGGGAATTTTTCCTTTACGCGATCCTCCAGCGCGCCGGTCACGTCGTGGATTTGCGTGATCGGCAGGCTGCCGTCCATGGCGCAGTGGCACGACACCAGGATCTTGTGCTCGACCTGGCGCACGTGAACTTCGTGGCAGTCGACCAGCTCGTGATATTCGCGCGGGAGCGTGTTGATGTAGCTTTCGATGTCGCGGCCTAGCGTGGACATTTCGCCGCGCTGGCCATCGACTGAAGCAATGTGCGTGCCAAGCGGCTCGATGTGGATGTTGACCCGAGGCTTGGCTCCGTCCGCGGACGCGGCCACGCCGGGAAGCGTGCGGATTTCGTCCTCCAGCTCGGTGGCGCGGCGATGCGCGTCCCGCAGGCTCAGTTGCTCGGGCACCTCCATGTGCATCTCGATGAAGAGATGCCCGTCGAGCTGATCGGCTGAAATTTCGTGCACGGCCAGCCCGCGCCGGGCGGCGATTACTCGGATGGCGTCGAACAGGTGCTCCCCGGCGGCGGCCCGCGGTTCCATGTGCACCATCACGTCGGCAGGAACGATCTCGCCGACGCGCCGCTCGACCGCATCCGAAATAGCGTGCACCCGCTCGAAGCTTGTCGACCGCGGCACGCTGATGGTGACGTCCACGAAATGCTTGTTTCCCGCGCGCCGCACGCGCACCCGCTCGGTCGCTAGCACGCCCTCGAGCCCTTGCACCGCCTCCGTGACGCGCTTCTGAAGGCCCGCCGGCGCCACATCGAGCAGCGCGTCGAGCGTGCGTTTCCCCAGACGCGAGCCCACCCAAATCACAATCGCCGCAACCGCCAGCGCCGCGATCGGGTCGGCCTCCTGCAGCCAAGTCACGCCCGCGCGCTGGCCGGCCCACACCGCGCCCATGCCTAGAATCACAACCAGCGTGCTCCAAACGTCGGTTGAAAAATGCAGCGCGTCGGCTTCGAGCGCTTCACTCGGATATTCCCGCGCGACCCGCGCGAGCGCACGCGAGCGAAGGATGTCGATGCCCATCGCAACGACCAGAATTCCCATGGCCAGCGCGCTCGGCTGCAAATGCACCCGCTTGAACAGCAGCCGCGCAAAGGCCTCCACGATGATGTACACCGAAGTCGCGAGCAGCAGCCCCGTCTCAACGAACGCGGAAAAATTCTCAAATTTTCCGTGGCCGTAAGTGTGGCCGGAATCAGCAGGCTTATCCGCAATTCGGACCGAAAGCCAGGTCAAGATTGCCGCGATCAAATCGAGCCCGGAATGGAGCGCTTCGGAAAGCACGCCGAGACTTCCAGTGGCCGCGGCCAAAAACACTTTGAGGCTCACAAGAATCAGCGCAGAGCCGATGGACCCAAGCGCCGCCATCTGCTTGACCGAACTCGGAGAATGCGTGATCGGGGAATCCTCAACGAGGATTATACGATGCCGCGGGGCTAGCCTGTATTTCTCACATGTGCGGGCTATGAGACTATTGGTTTGTGGCGCGGCCCGGCGCGCCGCGCCGGACCGAAAGCCTTGGTAGCACAGGCTTCAGCCTGTGGGTTTTGGTCCAGCTCTCGCAGCGGAAAGGCCACAGACTGAAGTCTGTGCTACCGAGTCGCGCCTGGATTTCAGTTCATCGGAGGTGGAGGAACAATCGGCAGGCGCTCGGGCTCGCCCCGCGCGCCGTGGACTTCCACGTCATCCAGCAGGAGCGAAGGCGCGATCACGCTGGCGGGCACTCCAGAATCGGCTGCGCCAAAAGCGGCCAGCGCGGTTCCAGCAAAGCCGGCCTGCTGGCTCTGCATGAAATTGAATGCGGTCTGGTCGTTTCCGATCGCGGCAATGTTGCGCACCGAGCGCACCGTGAGCCCAGTGAGGCGCGCGCCGCGAATGAGCGATTCCTGGCCGTCATTCACGTTCACGCGGTAGACGAGCAAGGGCAAGCGGTCACCCGTGGCCGCGCCGGAGGCCTCGCCCATCACGATGTCAGAGAGGTCTTCCTGCTCGCGCACGCCCAGGACCGGATTATCCATCGCGCGGACAATCAGGCACCACTTGTTGCCGCTCTGTTTGCACTCGTCCATGAATTTTTTCTTGAGCTCGTCCGGCGAGACTCCCGCCGAGGAACTAAAAAAAAGATTGCTGATCATCGGGCGCGGATCGCCCAGAAACGCGGCGCGCCCGTGCCCGTTCGAATGGTCCAGGTCGGGCCCCGGCCGGCGGGACATCAGAAAATTCAGCAACAGACCGTTTTCAGCGAGCTGGACTTTCTGCCCCTTCACGCCTTCCTGATCTATTTCGTAGGCGCCCAGCAGGTCCTTGCCACCAAATTGTTTGGCGGTCGGGTCGTCCACCATCGAGACGGTGCCCGGCAGAACGCGCGAGCCAAGTTTGCCGGTCCACTCGCTGCGCCCGCCCAGGCGTTCCATCAATTGATCGAAGGCCGACTGCATCGCCAGGGGCCCGCGAGCGCCGGATAGGGACGGCCCCAGCATTTGCGCGAGGAGCGAGCCCGCGGCGGGCGCTTCGAACAACACCGGACCGTCGTAATCGGCCGCGGGCGGCGAAACGCGCAGCGTGATCAAATCCTCCCCGGCTTTTTCGAGATCCTTTCGAACGGCATCGGCTGCCGGCAGTTGGTCAGGGCGCTGCCGGTAGACGGATATGAAATTGTGCAGCCCCATGCCGTCCTCGGACTCCGTCTCGAGGCTCGCCTCGGCGGCCGCGAGGCTGCGATTCGCGCGAATCTTCGTTCCGTCCGTATTCAGGAGATAGCTCGTGGTGTAAATCAGGTGATAGGCGACGCGCGAGCTGTTGAGCTGCGGAAACTGGCGCATCGCGGCGGAGACGGCGCGCGCCTCATCTTCCCAATTGCGCGCGGTCCAGTCGGGATCGCGCAGCGGTTCGACCGAAACCGTGGGCGTCGCGGGAGAAAAATCGGGAATGCTGGGCGCCTTGGCCAGGCGCGTCATGAACGCCTGCTTTTTCGAGACGTTCTCGACGGCGGCCTTAAACGCTTGGTCCGTGGCAAGCCACAGGTCCTGTCGCAAGGAGTCATAGTCACGGTCGATCCCAACCGTGCCTGTCGAGCCCAGGAACCCGCTGAAGCCTTCATCCGTGATGAAGTTCGAGCTGTCCAGATTGTAGTTCCCAACGCGGACGTCGACGCTCATGATGCGGTTGCGGCCATGGGTGGAGGAAACCAGGGCGCCAAATTCCGCGACGATCGTGCGCATGTCGATGTCGAGAATCCGGTACTGGATGAAGTACGGACGCACCGGCTCAGTCGCGTCCGGAATTTTCAGCGCGAGCCGCGTGCGAGCGCGGTCGAGCTCATCTTGCATCGATGCAAGCGTCTTGTCTGAATCGCTCGCCGCGGATTGTGGTGCCTGCGCGAGTGAGGCGGCAGGATGCCGCGGTGGCGCCGCGACGGCTTGGACAATAAATCCTAGAGACAATGCAGAAGCCACGACACATATGAGAAAAGAGTTTTTCAGGGAATTTTTCGTTGCGCTCATCGAGTTGCCCGTCACGCGCTTCATTGCCGTGCCCCCTTCTCGTCATGCGCGGGAGGAGGCAAGATCGGCGGTTTGTCCGTCGAGGTCTCCTTCTTCTGCACTTCCATCTCCGAAATCAAGATCGCCGGAGCTGCGGCAGCCACGGGCACGGAGCCCGATTCCGCCCCGCAATATCCGTTGAACACTTCCATCGTGTCTCCGGTAGCGACAATTTTTGTGAGGGAGACGAGCGGCGTCCCCACGATATCCACTCCGCGCACCAGTTCATCGGGACGCCCGTTGGCGTAGACTTTGTACACGACGAGCGGCTGCACCTGGAACGCCTGCGGCTGGCCGCGCCCGGTAAACGTGAATCCGCCCGCGATGTCGTCAATCAGCAGGCCGAACGGCTTTCCCTGCTTCTTGATTTCCTCGATCAATTTCCTGCGCAGCTCGGCGTTGGACACCGCGAGGCTGCTCTCAACGATCAGATTTCCCTGCCGCGACACCGGCTGCGCGCCGATCTGGCGCCGCCCGTGCCCGTTTGAGTTTGGAAATCCCGTGAGCGGCTGGCGCGACATCTCAAAATTTTTCAACACGCCGTGATCCACCAGCGTGACGCGCTCGGAGGGCGTGCCTTCATCGTCGAACGGGTAGTAACCGATCAAGATGTCCTTGTTGAGTACCTTCTTTGTCGGGTCATCGTAGATGGAAATAAATTTCGGAAGGATTTCCTCGCCGACCTTGCGAGCAAACGTCTGGCCTTCATTGATGTCCTTCTGGCGGAAGCCCTCGGCGCGGTGCCCGAAGACTTCGTGAAAGAAAACCGCGGTGGCGCGCCCAGTCAAGAGAGCCGGGCCGGCATAAGGCTCGACGAGGGGCGCTGCGACGAGCGATTCTAATTCCTTGCGCAGAACCTGCCCTTGGGCGAGCACAGCCTTGTCGTCCGGCGAGTCCGACGGATTTGTCCAGTCAAAATTGTAATAGCGGTTGATGTCCATCCCGTCCGGAGCTTTGCCCTGGATGAACAATTCCAGCCTGTAGTGGACCTGGCCAAACTGGATGCGCGTGCCCTCGCTGTTTACCTGATACTGGTTCTCGCCTGTGGCGCTGAACGTCACGATCGAATTCAGAATTTGCGGAGAAACGCGGAACGCCCGCGTGTACAGCCGGACTTTCTCTTCCCAGGGCTTGCGGTCAGGGCGAACGGAAACTTCCGGCCCGTACTGCACGTGCGGCTGTTCGCGGGCAAAATCCGGGGCGTGTTCCTCAGCCGTTTGGGCCTGGACTTCCTTGCTCGTGTTGATCTTGATGAGCGCTTCCGAGGCGGTGCGGTATTGCCTGTCGGTTTCCAGCCACATCGCGCGCCGGAGCACGTCGGGCGCGTCGTCGACTGGCACGGAGACGCCGAAGCCGCCTCGGCTCCCCGGAGAATTTCCGACCTTGTGTGTGTTGTCGAGATCGTAGCTTCCCACACGCACCTGAGTCTCGAGCCAGCGGGCGTGGCTGTCCTCGCTCGAAAGCAACGCGCCGTTCGAGCCCATCACTTCAGAGCGGTCCGTCGAGGTCAGCGTGTAGCTGATGAAGTACGCCGGGGGAGACGCCTTCGACAGAATCGGCAGCTCGCGGTCAAGCTCCTGGCCCATCGCCAGGATCACCGTAGCAGGCTTCGCCTGAGCCGCTTGCTGCGGAGGCACGGACGACGGATGAGGAATCGGCTTATTGGCTGCCTGCGCAGTGAACGGTATCGAAAAGGCGAGGACTACAAGTGCGAATATTTTCACGGAAGGGCTCCATTCCTACGAGAGAAACCTCAAAGGCCAGAATATTCAGTTTAAGCTTATCAGACGCGAATCTCAAAGCGTTGGTTCCGATCCACTTTCCACCGGGCGGAACAACAAGCCAGTGAATCAAGGAATTCGATGCAATCCAGCGGCGAGATGTCGCCAGTGGTCACTCAAGTGTTGGACGACGCGGACTGACTTACGGGTGCCAGCTCTGGCATCGTTTATATGGTTTGCAGCGCTGCTTTATCCGCAGATGGGTGATGGTTTACAACCTGGCTGCGGGACCGAGGTGGTCTGAGCTGGATGGCTGCCTCGCAACGCCACTGGAATGGCGATGGCCGGAACCGCCACCAGGGTGGTGATGCCAACAACCCACCAGGGACTGATGTGGTGGACCGGAATGGGCGCGGTGAACGCCGCGCCGACGGAAGTTGCGTTAACCGCATCAGCCAGTATTGTGGGGGTAGCCTGAAACGGTGGATCAGGAGCCTGATGGCCATCCCGGATCGTCGACGTTTGCCCGCTCAGGACGTCCACACAGACCCCGTCCAGATTGCAGAATCTGACGTGCCCATCGAACACTACAATTTGGAAAAGGCCGTTCAAATAGCCAAGAAAAAAGTCCGTGCCAACCACTCCGGCAACGCCAACGCTGGTGTGAACTTCGAATTTCGCGTTGGGCTTCGATTGCTTGACGACCTGAGAACGCATCCGCCCGTACGTCAGCTCAATTTGTGTTTGCTGTGCGGCTGAATTGTGTTGCGTCACGGTCAGACTGGAGCTCGATCCCACGTTCAGAAGGGAACCGTCGTCCAGCGCGACCCGCGCGCGGCCGGCATCGCCTGTTTGAACGACATCGTTCCAATCCACCAGCGCCTTGACCGGCGCCGGCAATTGCTGGGGACCTCGTTCGATGCCTACGTCGGGGATAACGCGAGCAATTTCGCCCGCCCGCTGCGCCCCCTGGCCCATGACGTCCGGGGGCACGACAATCGACGCAGACACGAACACCGCAAGAGCGATCAGGAAAGGGGAGCGAGCCGTCATAGTGATTCTCCTGAGAGAGTCTACCCGCACGCAACGCTTGGCGTTCTTAATTACTGGATGCGCTAGCGAGTGTCAACCATGGGGATCCTGCGTGTCCCCTAGTTACAACGAGGAGGGTCTCCCCGAGACAACGTCCACAAAATAGAAGGCCGGTGCAAGCAGTCCAAGCTGAGCCAGCAACCGGGCCGGAAGGCCGACCCGCCGAAACAAAACGCCGCTCAATACAGGGAATCCTGCGCCGTGGCAGCGCGGTTTTCGCGAGTCGCGCGCAGAAGTCCCGTGTCGTCCAAATAGAAACTTCGGAAGCCGTAATTCCCCGCGCGCGCCTGCAGAGCAAAAGTGCGAATGGTTCCATTGGCATCGACCGGGCCGGGCGTGTACTGAATCTGGTAGTTGACGCTCTGGGCGAGCTGCGCGGCCGTGCGGACGCGCTGGCCAAGCGTCTCGAACTGCCGGGGATAGGCGCCGCCCTGAGCCGATGCGTAGTCAACCAATGCAGCGCGGGCCTCCCGTAAGGACTCGGCGGCGCGGGCCTCTGCCTGGGCCGTCGGGTTGCCCTGACGCTCGGGAACCACAAACCACAAGAAGCTCCAGATCGCCGCCAGCAGCACTCCCAGCAGCGCGCCCCAGCGCAGCAGGATCTCGCTGGCACGCGGCTTCGATTCGGGCTCCTCTATTCCTGGAATCGATTCGGTGAGGTCTGCCCCGCAGTGCGGGCAGAGTTCCGTCGCCTGATTGATCTCATTTTCACATTCGCGGCAGGTGTACATGCGGCGACGTTCAGAAGCCGACCCTGGATTTGCTCGATGGTCCAGCGCGGAGAGCGTCGAAAGGCATCCTAGCGAAATAGGTAGGCGAGAGTCAATTTGCGAGCGCCAGTCATGAGCGGAGCAACGGTGAGGCTAGAGTGCGAAGAAGGGAACGGGGTTTTGTTGCTCGAAAAAGAAAAAGGGAGGAAGCTGCGGAAACTTCCTCCCTCTACTCTTCCGGTACGTCAGAAAGAATCGGTTGGGTTAGCTGATCGGGCTGTCTGTCGAGGACGCCGTCGTGGTCAGGTTGTAGCGGATCACGCCGGACTGGTCGGTGAAGAAATATCGCTGACCCGTCACGCCCGCGGTGACCGGGCTGGCGGTAAGCGAATATTTCTGATACGGCGAGGCGGCCGTGAACGTGAACGAGTATCCGCTCTTTGTTCCGGTCACCAGCGCCGAGTCAATCAAGTCCGCCGCCGTCGAGCTTGGAGAGGTCGACGGACCTAGGTCGGACAGCTTGGTCGGATAGTTGCCATAGGTGGTCGAAAATGCCACCGATGACGTATTGATCGTACGCAGCGAGCCAACGGCAGATGCTTCGTTGGCCGCCATCTTCGAACGCAGCAGGTTCGGGATGGCGATCGCCGCGATAATCAAAATAATCGCGACCACGATCAACAACTCAATCAAAGAAAAACCCTTCTGTTGCTTCCTCATCGGTAGTCTCCTCCGACTCCGTATAGCAAGATTAAAATTCGTGCCAGTCATGCGCGGCCACTAGAGATTCAGCAATTTCCGGCCCAAAGGCTCCGACGTAGGCAGGGGCGGTTGCGACATCTGCAATAACAACAAAACAAGGCGCTTAGCGCTAGCGGAGGGCTAGGGATAGGCCGGGAAGCGACGCATGAAGCCGGATATGGCCATCGAATTCTGACAAATATTGGCGCTGTCGATTCAGAAAGTGACCATTTACGTCTTGGTGTTCCGAAGCGAATTGCTGAGTGAACGGCTCACCGCGAAAGGTTGGGTAGCGGTGGAGATGAAGGATCAAGGCAAGGAATGCGAATCAACCGCGATCCAAAGCCGCTTGCACCGATTGGCACCTAGCCGATCGGTGGGCTGGTCGCGTCCGCTGTGCCACTCGCCGTGGCTCGGATTGTGCCCCCTTGATCGGTGAAAAACGATCGCTGGCCACTGGCGCCGGGCGTTAGAGGAGTGGCGCTAATCGTATAGCTCTGCACGTTACCGCCGGGATCGGTTCCTACCGCTGTGTACGTGAACCGGTAGCCGCTCTTGATTCCGCTCGAGAGGACCGAGTCAATTAGATCGGCGGAAGTAGATGTTGGGGCCGCTCCGCCCCCTGCAGGTCCCATATCGGAAAGAGCGTGAGGGTAGCCGCCATAGGTGTTCGAATACAAGAGCGCGCTTTCGTTCAAAGCCCGGAGCGATTCGATCGCCGACGTCTCATTGGCCTGACTCTTGGATCGCATCAAGTTGGGGATCGCGATGGCCGCGATGATCAAGATAATCGTCACGACGATGAGAAGTTCGATGAGGGAGAAACCCTTGGTTCGATGACGGCGCATATTCATACTTCCTCCTCGCAACGATCCGCCAAGTGCGCCAGGCAGACCGCAGCGGGTTGCCCAGCATCCTGCCAATATTCTCTAATGGGAGGCTATTCTACATCGCGGCCCGCCAAAAACGTATTGATCCTAAAGTACCTTTTTGCGTGCATCCTTGGCGCTGGTAGTTCTATACGGGCTATGATGCATCAAAACTAAGTATCCGGCTGTTGCTATGGCGCAAGAATCAGCCCTCTCGTCGCTCGACCGATTTCTGGGTCAATACGCTCGCCTGCTGGGCGAGCTTTACGGGGAAGCCTTGTGCGCCCGGTGGGGGTTGTCCGAGCAGGCCTTTGCCGAGGGTCTGCGACGCAGCGCAGAGAAGCGATTTGGCAGTGGCAAAGCGAGTCCCCAGGAGATTGAAGCGTATCTGAAATCGCTCCACTTGGAGGACTTGGCGCTGGCCTGCGCGTGCGGTGAGGGAATCGAGGCGGCCTGGGAGTTTTTCATTGCGCACTTCCGGCAGGACCTTCGCGGCGCTGCTAGGGTGATGCTTCGCGCGTCGGGAGTTGCACATGACGCCCGCGCCGCGGAGCTCGCGGACTCGCTCTACGCGGAGTTGTATGGCGTGCGCTCCAGCGCAGGCGTCCGAAAATCGCTGTTTGAATATTTCCACGGGCGCAGCAAGCTGTCTACGTGGCTGCGCGCAGTGCTTGCGCAGAGACAGGTGGACCTCCTTCGCGCGGGCAGCCGGACCGTCTCGCTCGAGGCGGCTGGGGGAGAGGCGGGGCCGGCTGGCGAGAGCCATCACGAAAATGAAGCAGCCGCTGATCCGCACCGCGAAATGTATCTCGCGCGGATCGACCGGGCGCTTCGCGCGGCGCTTGCCAACTTGACTCCGCGCGAGCGCATGATCCTGGCCTGCTACTACACGGATCAGGCGACCCTGGCCGAAATTGGCCGCATACTTGGAGAGCACGAATCCACCGTATCGCGCCAGCTCGAACGCACGCGGCGGGCCTTGCGTGAGGGCGTTACGCAAATGCTGCGGCGCGAAACACCGGCGTCCAACGGCCGCCAAGCCGAGGCTGCGCTTGACTCCGCTCAAATCGAGCTGGCATTCGAATACGCCGTGGAAGACTGGCCGTTCGACCTTTCCCAGGCGCTTTCCACGGCCGACCCTGGCGGGGATCCACCAAAGGAGTAGGAATGTCAATGCAAGATTCTTGCGCGCAAACGTTCTACGCTAAGAAGAGAATTTGATGGACGCAAAAGGCAGAGACGAATCAAAAAACCGGCAGCGCGAAGAAACGCTCGCCCGTCGCATTGGCGAAGCGCTCGACCAGATGAATCCCCGCGGCGCGAGCGAGTGCCCCGACGCCGAGATCATTGCCGCGTACGCGGATCGCGGGCTCGCGCCGAACGAAACCGCGCGGTGGGAAAGCCACTTCGCGACGTGCGCGCGATGCAGAAAGGTTTTGCGCGTGCTTGCGGCGACTTCGGACTCGCCTCTCGCTGATAGTGAAGTCGCGCATCTGGGAGAACTCGTTGCGGCAGCGCGAGTTCCCGCGAACCGCGCGCCTGAAACCTCGAAGATGGCTCCACCAAGGACATGGGATTGGCGCATGCGTTGGCTCGCGCCCGCCCTCGGAGTGGCCGCTGTCCTGGCAGTCTGGTTCGCGATACGTCCGCCATGGAAAACCACCGAGCCAGGCACTTCGCCCACCTTGGTCGCACAAGCACCGAAAGAACTGGCGCCTCCCACGTCGGGGCCGATGGACCAGCTTTCGTCTCGCCTGGCTGTGGAAAATAAACAAGCGCTCAAGAGTGGCTCCAGCAACCTGAACGGAGAAAGTCGGGCGCTTGATTCACGAAACAAAATTGCAGCTGGTGGCCCTGCCGCGCAAAGAGACGAACTGAAACGCGCTATACCAAGTCAAGCTGATGATAGTGCGCTGCAGAAGAAGGCCCAATTTGGCAGGCCAGTGAACGAGCGCGAAGCTACTTTGCAGGCAAGTCCCGCAGCACCGCAGCCACCTTCGCCTGCCCCGCCGCCAGCCAACGTGGGGATGGTCGCTGGCGCAACAGCTGCGCCCCAATCAGACGCAAAATCCGCCTCGGACTTTGCGAAAACCGCAAAGGCCGAGACCTTAACGGGCGAAGTGACAAATGCGCCGCCGGCACCGCCGCCCAAGCCGCAGCAAGTGGCGGGGGCAGGTGTAGGCGGAGGTGCAGAGGTTCAGCCCGAAGTTTCGCCCCGTCCGGCAACGAACGCGCAAAGCAGACAAGCCTTCGGCGCATTGAAAGCCAAGGTGCCGACTTCCCCGCTGCTTGTAAGGTCTCTCGTCTCTGACGCGGTCCTGTGGCGTGCAGGAGCAGGCGGCACGATCGAGCGCTCGACCGACTCCGGGCGCTCATGGACTTCACAGGCAAGCCCCGCGCAAGAAGACTGGCTCTCCGGAGCAGCGGTGTCAGACACCGTTTGCTGGCTAGCAGGCCGCAATGGCGCAATCGCGCGAACGCTCGATGGACAGCACTGGGATCGCGTCTCACCGCCACCGCAGGCCGCTGGAAATGCCGGCAATTTACCGGATTGGACTGGCATCGCAGCGCGCGATGCCCAATCCGCGACTGTAACCGCCGGCGACGCGCGCCGCTTCGCGACGTCGGATGGCGGCAAGACCTGGCAAGCACAGCAGTAAAATCCCCTGCAAGAAATTCGGGCAGCGCCGTTCTAAGCATGGAAGGAAGAATTCATGCTTTCACGGGAGACTGCCCATGAGATTTGTCACGGTTTTTAGGTTTCTGGCCGCGGCGGCCTTTGCTGCGCTGCTTATTTCAATGCCCTTGTTCCACCGATCGGTGTCGGCGGAATCCGCGCGTCAGGCGCCCGCGCAGGCCGCCGACGGTGTAATGACCACAACGCTCGCGGACCAAAGCGATCTTGCGCTGACAGTCTACAACTCAAACCTTTCGCTCGTTCGGGACGTCCGGCAGCTCACTCTGCCGGCCGCGGAAACGCGCCTGCGGTTCATGGACATTGCCGCGTCCATCAATCCCGCGACCGTGCATTTTCGTTCTCTCTCCGAGCCCGACAAGCTCGACGTGGTCGAGCAAAACTACGAATACGATCTGCTCGATCCTGGCAAGCTGCTGCAGAAGTTCGTGGGCCGCGATGTCACCCTCGTCCGCGCCAAAATGGCGAGTGGAACGACGGAATATGAAGACGTGAAGGCCACGCTGCTTTCCTTGAACGGCGCGCCCGTGTGGAAAATCGGGAATGAAATCGTCACCGGCGTCTCCTACGAGAGCATTCGCTTCCCCGAACTGCCCGAGAATTTGTACGAACGCCCGACGCTGCTGTGGACGCTGCAGAATACCGGCGTACGGCGGCAACGCGTCGAGGCGTCTTACCTGACTGGAAATTTATCTTGGAGCGCGGACTACGTCCTGAACGTCGCGAAGGACGAGGCCAGCGGCGATCTCGACGGCTGGGTTACGCTCGTGAACCACAGCGGGACCGCCTTCAAGAACGCTCAGCTCCAGCTCGTAGCCGGCGATCTTCACCGCGTGGCCCTACAAACCGGTATGGATGAGATGAGGGTATTGGGAGCCGTGAGCAAAGCGGCAGCGGCACCTGCGCCGTTCCAGCAGGAATCGTTTTCCGAATACCACCTCTATTCGCTGAATCGACGAACGTCGATCTTCGATCAGGAATCGAAACAGATCAGCCTGCTCAACGCTTCTCGCTTTCCGCTGCGGAAGGTGTACATAGTGAACGGGCAGTCGTATTACTACCGCTCCGCGGTGCAGCCCGGTGCGCCGGTGAAAGATCCAGTGCAGGTTTTCTACAAATTCAAGAATGAAGAGAAAGCTGGGCTGGGCATGCCGCTTCCCTCCGGAACGATTCGCGTCTACCAGCAGGATTCGCGCGGGGGATCGCTGTTCGCGGGCGAGGACCACATCGACCACACTCCGAAGGACGAGGAAATCAGCCTGCACGTCGGGAATGCATTCGACGTCGTCGCCGAGCGCAAGCAGACGGATTACAAAAAGCTCAGCGACCGGCTGTATGAATTCGAGTACGAGGTCACACTGCGAAATCACAAGGCAGCGCCCATCACCGTGGAAGTGAATGAACCGATCGGCGGCGACTGGGAAATGCTCAACTCGACGTACAAATTTACGAAGACCGCGGCCTTTGCGGCCCAGTTCCAAGTGCCGGTCGATAAGGACGGCGCCTCGGTGCTGAAGTATCGCGTGCGGGTGCGGTACTGAGGCGTGACTCGTGGTTCGTGACCCGTGAAAACCAAGCGGGAGCGGTGTCGGCAAGACTGATGGAATGCCGCTCCCGCGCCTTCATCTCTTTCGACGTTTGGGTTTTGTTACACCCGATTTTTTGGGTGTACGCGCGGTTACGATGGCTTCCGCTTCGATTTCAATCAGCATTTCGGGCGAGACGAAGCCTCCGACCTGCACCATCGCTGTGGCGGGACGAATTTCGCCGAAAAATTCGCCGTGGGCGCGGCCGATCTTTTCCCACTCGGCGATATTGACCACGTACATGCGCGTGCGCACCACGTCTTCCAGGCGCGCCCCAGCTTTGTGCAACGCGGACTCGATATTGCGGAGGGTCTGAACGGTCTGCGCGTAGGCATCGCCAACGCCGACAATTTTTCCGTCCGCACCTGTGGCGGTCGTGCCCGAAATGTGCACGGTATCGCCGACGCGCACCGCCCGCGAATAGCCAACGATGGGCTCCCAGGGTGTGCCGGTAGAAATATTGGTTCGCTTCATAGCCTTCGCCTCTCCTCGCTCGATCGCAGCATATTCTGCCACGAACCTGCTCGCGCTGAGAAACTGGACAACCCCTCTAGAATCCTCTTAAGCTAGCTCGCGGGCCCGAAAGGCTTGGTCTCCGTGAATCGTCCACAACGCAAGGAGTTGCCGGTTGCTCTGCAACAACATACTTGAAGCGATCGGGAAAACGCCTCTGGTGCGGCTCAATCGCCTCACAGCGGGATTCGACGCGGACGTGTACGTCAAGGTTGACTACATGAATCCGGGCGGCTCGGTGAAGGACCGCATCGGCATTTCGATGATCAACGACGCCGAGCGGCGCGGCGCGCTGAGGTCCGGCGGGACGATCATCGAGGGCACCTCGGGCAACACGGGAATCGGCCTCGCGCTCGTGGGAGCGGTCCGCGGCTACAAGCTGGTGTTCACGATCACGGATAAGCAATCCAAAGAAAAAGTGGATCTCCTAAAAGCGCTGGGCGCGGAAGTGATCGTGTGCCCGACGGCGGTTGAGCCCGACGATCCGCGCAGCTACTATTCCGTCGCGAAAAAGCTCGCCCGCGAAATCCCGAATTCCTTCTATCCCAATCAATATCAAAACACGATGAATCCCGAGGCGCACTACCGCACAACGGGCCCGGAGCTGTGGGAGGACTCGGAAGGAAAGATCACGCATTTCGTGTGCGGCATGGGGACTGGCGGAACGATCAGCGGAGTGGGCCGCTACCTGAAGGAAAAAGATCCCAACGTAAAAGTGATCGGCGTCGATCCCATTGGCTCGCTGTACTACGAATACGTGAAGACCGGGAAAGTCGGCAAAGCCAAAACCTACGTGGTTGAAGGCATCGGGGAGGATATTTTCCCTGGGACAATGGACTTCAAGGTGGTCGATGACGTCGTCCAGGTGGACGACCAGGAATGCTTCGTGTGGGCGCGGCGGCTCGTCAAGCAGGAGGGGATCTTCACAGGCGGCTCTGGCGGCGGCTGCGTTTCAGGCGCTCTGCGCGTGGCGAAGACGCTCCCGAAGGGTTCGTTTGTCGTCGCCTTCCTGCCGGACACCGGCATGCGCTACCTCAGCAAAGTGTACAGCGACGAGTGGATGCGCGAGCGCGGCTACGTTGATTCCGAGGTGCCGCTCACTGCGGAAGACGTGGTCAACGCGAAACACAAGACCGGCAAAGTGCGCGAGTTGATCGTCGCCGGGCCTGATCAAACCGTGTTCCACGCCCTGCACACCATGCAGACGCAGGACATTTCGCAATTGCCAGTCTTCGAAGGACAGGACCCGGTCGGCGCGATTTATGAAGACCAAATCCTGAATCTCGCCCTGCAAGGCAAAGACCTGCGAAAAATGGTCATCCGCGAAATCATGAGCGAGCCTTTGCCCGCCGTCCCCTGCGAGGCTCCCGTCGAGCGCATCACTTACCTCCTGAGCCACGAGGAGCCCGCCGTGTTTGTGAGGATGGGCAACGGACACTTCGAAATCATCACCAAATACGATTTGATGGGCACAATTGCGGGAATGATGGAACAAAAGCGATAGCCTCCGAGGTAACCGAAATGCCTTTTGGACCAGCTCCCCTTGGTTTTGCTTACTTCGCTGGCGTGAAATTCATCGGCTATACGGGCGCCGCGTGGGCGCTGGCACGTTCCTACGAAGCGAAGGATACGAACATTTTGAAAGTCGGACTGGCGCGCACGGCTCTGGGCTTGGCGGCGGGCGCGGCGTACGGCGGCTCGTTTATCTGGCTGGCAAAATACGTCCGCGTCCTCGGCGCACAGAGCGGCGACGTCTCAACCGTTTTGTATTTCGGCGGGTTGATTCCGGTTCGCCTCGCGGAATGGTCATTCATCATATGGTACTTTTTTCAGCGTGGAAAACCGAATCCAGGCCCTCTGCTCGGCAAATCATCGATCGGAGTTGTGTGGTCCTTCGTCCTTGACGCAATCGGCATCTTCGCTGCGTTTGTCATCCCGGGCGGAGTTTGGATTTGCTGACACACTTCAGAAAAACAGGAAGCGCTTGCGCTTCGCGTATTGAACCGGCTTGGCGTCGGGGTCGGCCTGTTCTGGCTCGTAGGGGAGGCTGCGGCCCTCGAATGCGGCCAGGGGATTGTCGCGAAACAGGGCCTTGGCGACTTCTTCGCCGCGGCGCCCGGCGACGGCGTTGAACGCATCGCGAAGCTGCAGCGGGCGGCCCTTCAGGTTGTGGGCGTCGCTGGCGACGAAGTGGACGCGGTCTTCGTCGAGCCACTGCTCGGCGCGATGTTGCGCGGCGCTTCCGAACCTGCCGAGGATCGACTGCGCGGTGATCTGCACATACGCGCCCTGGTGCAGCCAGCGATACATTCGTTCGGGCTTCGTGCGAAGAAGCGCGTTCCGCTCAGGATGCGTGATGATGGGCGAGAGTCCCGCAAGATGCAGCCGGTGCATGGTGTCGTCCATCGACGGCGGAATGGAAAATTCCGCGAACTCCACGAGCAGATAATTTTTCTGGTTGATCGTGTACTTCTGCTGATTCTTCTCCAGGTCCTGCAGATTCTCGAAGTTCAAATGAAAATCGCACCCGGTGGCCAGCTTCAGCCGGTCGCCGACGGCGGCTTGCAGCTCGTCCCGGCGCTGGCGAATCGTTTCCGGGTCGAATTTATAGGTGGAATTCGCGTGCGGCGTGCCCACAATGTGCGTGACCCCTTCGGCGATGGCCATTTCCGCCATTTGAACCGAAGTTTCGAGCGAATCCGCGCCGTCGTCGAGGCCGGGAAGGATGTGGCAGTGAATGTCGACCATTGTGCCCGCTGAGAATCGAAGATACCGGAAGGGGAGAGCCCGAACAACCCTTGGTGTGGTGACTGGTAACTAGGGCTGGTGACTTGTGGTTAGTGACTGGTGAACACCGATATTAGGACGGCGACGTATGCTAGTTGACCGGAGCTTGCCTGTTATAATCGCGGCTTGATCATGGCAACTTTTTTCATCGAACAATTTGGGTGCCGGGCGACGCAGGCTGACGCCGCGGCCATCGAGCGGCAACTCCGCGAGCGCGGCTACGCAGCCACGACCGACGCGAATTCAGCGGACGTGGTCGTCGTGAATACGTGCACCGTCACGGCTGCGGCGGACTTGCAGTCGCGCCAGGCCATTCGCGCGATCCACGAGAAAAATCCGGCGGCGCGAATTGTCGTGACGGGTTGCTACGCACAGCGCGCGCCGGAAGAGCTCGCCGGGCTCGAAGGCGTGTCCTGGGTGGTAGGAAACTCGCACAAGCCGGAGATTCCGCGACTGGTTGACGAGATGGCGCTGGTTTCAGCGTCTCGCGCGCCACAGGAGCAGCAAGGATTCGTCCCGCTTTCGATGATCGCGAGCGAGACGCGGTTCGCTGCGGACCGACCAGCCCAAATTCTGGTCGGCGACATTCAAGAGCAGCGTGAGCTGCTGGTCACGCCTGTCGAAGGCGGCGAGGCGGGACACACGCGTCCCGTGCTGAAAATTCAGGATGGGTGCAACAAGCGCTGCTCCTATTGCGTGATCCCCCAAGTTCGCGGGCGCAGCCGGAGCCTTGCTCCAGGGCGAGTGGTCGAGGAAATACGCAACCTGTGCGAGCGCGGCGCACGGGAAATTGTCTTGAGCGGGATCGATCTTGGAAATTACGGACGCGATCTCGCGCCGCGCGCCGAGCTTGGCGAACTCCTGCGACGCCTACTTGACGAGACTCCGGTCGAGCGGCTGCGCGTGAGCTCCATCGAGCCGATGGACGTCACGGAAGACCTGATCGCGATTTTCGCGTCGGGCGAACGGATGGCGCGGCATTTCCACATGCCGCTGCAGTCGGGATCTGACCGCGTCCTCGCAGCGATGCACCGCTGGTACCGCGCGGAACACTACGCGCGCCGCGCCGAGCTTGTGCGCGAGTGGCTGCCCGATGCGGCGATCGGCGCAGACGTCATCGCTGGATTTCCCGGAGAGACCGAAGACGACCACCATGCAACGCTTTCGCTGATCGAGCGGCTTCCGCTCACCTATCTGCACGTTTTTTCCTTTTCCGCCCGACCCGGAACTGCCGCAGCGGAGATGAAGCTTCAGGTGCCAGAGGCGATGATTGCGCGGCGCGCACGTGACTTGCGGGCGCTTGGTGAAAAAAAGAAAGCCGCATTTCAGGGAACACAATTGGGCCGGCAGCTGCAGGTGCTCACTCTGAACCGCTCCGGAATCGATTCGTCCGGGCCGTGGACTCGCGCGTTATCGAGCAACTACCTCGACGTGCGCATTTCGGGGCAATGGCCAGCCAACGAGATCCTCGATCTGAGAATTGCCGCCGCGAGAGACGGTCACCTTGCGGGTGTCGTGGTCTAGGATTCCTCACAGCCAAAACTGAAAATCCTTTCACACAGAGGGCGCTGAGAAAAGCGCATAGCGAGCACAGAGAATCCGTCAAACGGGATTCTCCCGATTCTCGGTCTCTAATTCTTGCTCTGTGACTCTGTGCCTCTGTGGCTGGCCTTCCCGGATTTACGATTCGAAGATGACCTGGGCGAGGGCGGTGTTGCCGTCGTGCGTGATCGTGACGGCGATATGCTTCACGCCGAGACGCTCGGCGATCGAGCGCGTCGCACCGGAGAGTTTCAGCGTCGGCTTGCCGCTTGGCTCGCGGACGACCTCGATGTCGAGCCAGCGAACTCCTTGCGCCCATCCGGTGCCAAGGGCCTTCATCGCCGCTTCCTTGGCCGCGAAGCGGCCGGCGAACCGTTCGGCGCTGTGGCGGTGCTTTTCGCAATAGGCGATTTCCGAGGGCGTGAACAGGCGTTCGAGAAACGGACGGCCGTGGCGGGCGATGGCCGCTTCGATGCGGTCGACTTCCGTCATGTCTACGCCCAGACCAACGATCATCGATGCTCCGCGCGGCCGGGGGCCGCACCGCAGCTTACCCAAAATTATACCGCCTCCACAAAACCGCAACCGAAGCAGGGGCGTTACGCTACAGTGGTGAGTAGAGCACACGCACTGCATGGCGCGCGCGATCAAAACTCGAACAATTGGACGCGCAAGCATCGCGCCTGATCAGAAATCATCACCTCGCGGCGCGAGCAGTAGATGGACGACTCGCCGGGCACGCGGGCTGCAAGTGATCGAATCACACGCGCTGGCAGGGCTGAGCTGGCTCACGCACGGATTCAGCACGCGAACTGGCGGCGCCAGTGTCCTGGACGGAAAGCCCGCTTTGAACCTGGGCTTCACAGAGTGGGACGACCGCGAGCGCGTGTCCGCAAATCGAGAGCAGTTTGCGGCGGCCGTGGGCGCGGGCGAAATGGCGCTCGTCACGCTTCGACAATTTCATTCCGATGTGATTCACGTTGCAGCTGCGTCTTGCACTGAGTCCCCCAAAGCCGACGCGCTGGTCACAGCGACGCCGGGGCTGCTGCTGGGCGTCCAGACGGCCGACTGCGTGCCGATTCTTCTTGCCGATACGAGGCAGCGCGCGGTGGCTGCGGTTCACGCGGGCTGGCGCGGCACGCTCGCGCGGATCGCCGTAAAAACTCTAGGACGAATGAGCATGGAATTCGGCGCGCAATCGCGCGACGTTGTCGTCGCGCTCGGCCCAGCGATTGGACGCGAATGCTACGAAGTGGGTCCCGAAGTCGCGCAGGCCTTCGCCGCGCAATTTCCTCCCGCCGCGGAGTGGTTCGACGGGCCGTTCGAGCAACTGGCACATGGCGAGGAACCGCTCTGGCTGCCGTGGCTGACGATGATGCCTCCGGGGCACGTCCCTCCGCCGCCGCGCGTGCAGCTCGATCTGCGCGCTGCGAATCGCTGGCAACTGATCGACGCCGGCGTGCCGGAAAAGAATATCGCGGTGAGCGATTTGTGTACCAAGTGTCGCCCCGATTTGCTGTTCAGCTATCGCCGCGAAGGCGCAAACACGGGCCGATTGATGGCCGTCATTGGAATTCGCGCGGCAAAATAGGAGGGAGGTGCTGCAACCAGTGCATCAGAACTCTTCGTCCACCACAGCAGCGGCTAAAGCCGCATTGATTCTCAGCTCGTTACGGCACGGCTGAAGCCCTGCCCTACAAAGCTATCCCGGATCCACAGTCTGTCCTGACTCCTCACCAAGAATCTCACGGAATCTGAAACCTGCGCCGAGGTGGCACGAACTAGCCCTTATTGCAGCGCAGCGAAAGGGCTCGGCGTTTCCATGAGCGCGAGTTGGCCGCAGGCGGCGAAGACGTCCTGACCGCGCGAGTAGCGAATGAACGCGGGGACGCCTTTGTCCATCAGGACGTGCTGAAATTCCTCGATACTCTGGGGCGTGGGCGGGCGGTAGGGCAAATTCCCGGGATTCCACGGGATCAGATTTACCTTGGCGCGAATGTGCGCGAGCAGGCGCACGACGCGGCGCGCGTCTTCGGGTGAATCATTCACACCGCCGAGCAGAACATATTCAAACGTAAAATATTCGCGCGGCCGCAGCGGGAACTCGCGACAAGCGCCAAGCAAGACATCCAGCGGATATTTCCGATTGATGGGCATGAGAGCGTCGCGCTGCTCGTCGCTCGAAGCGTTGAGGGAAATAGCAAGACTGGGCCGGACCTTTTCCTGCGCAAGTTTGTGGATGCCGGGAACGATGCCGCTCGTTGAGAGTGTGACGTGGCGCGGCGCGAGAGCTACGCCCTTGGGATCCAGCAGGATGCGCACGGCGGCCATCGTCGCGTCATAGTTGAGGAGCGGCTCGCCCTGGCCCATCAGGACGACATTCGTTTGGGGCGCGAGTTGGGCGCGATTTTCCTCGAGCGCCACGAGAACCTGCCCCACGATTTCACCGGCCGTAAGATTGCGAATCAAACCTAGCTGTGCGGTAAGGCAAAAATGGCAGTCGACCGCACAGCCTGCTTGCGTCGAAATACAAATTGTTTGGCGGCCCTCCCGCGGCATGAATACAGCTTCGATTTGAGCCGGCTTGGCGTCTTCGCCGCCGATGGCGCACAAGTACCGGATTGAGCCGTCCGCAGACACAAAGCGCTTTTCGACGCGCGGCGGTGTGATGCGCCCACCTTCGCGGGAAGCGAGGCGCTCGCGAAACGCCGCCGGCAGGCTCGTCATCGCGGCGAAATCAAACTTCCGTTCGGCATACAGCGCGTGGTAGAGCTGCGCGCCACGATATGGCTTCTCGCCAAGCGATACGGCGAGCTCGCGCAATTCTTCCACTGATTTCCCGAGGAGTTCGACGGGCACAACGCGTCTCCGAGCAGAGACTAAATTTTAGCACGCTGCCTCGCGACCAGTCGAAATCCAGCTTGCTCTTTGCGCTATCGCAAGTTCCAAGGCGGTTTTGAGTGTAAGAGGTAGAGGAAATCAGGTGTTTTACCGATAGCGGCGGTAAACACCACGGTACTATACATAAGCGTTAGAGCGTGGGTGATCCGCCCGAGGCCCAGGAGGCGCGATCGATGCGATTCAGGACCCCGCACAGGAACGTCAGCGTGCCTGTTTTCTTTTATGGGCACGACCATTCCGGTAAGCCGTTCAAACAAATTACAAGGACGTTGATGGTCAGCGCAGACGGCGGCTGCATTGAGCTCGATGCGCCAGTCGCCCAGGAGCAGCCCGCTCTGCTGATCAACATGGAGACAGGACGCTCCATTTCCTGTCACGTTACCTCCATTCATATGGCTGCAGACGGAAAAGCTTACGTGGGCATTCATTTTGCGCTGCCCTCGCCGCGATTCTGGGGACTGGAACTCCCGCGGGAAGAACTGCATCCCGCTACCCGGAAACGTCCACAGCGAGAGGTAGCATAGAGATTCGCCGCCTGAATTGAGCTCGTGTGTCAGATTTTCCGTTCCCCCCGGCGCTGCCCTTCGCCCTATACCTAGCTGTGGTGAGTTCGCGTTGGCGGCCAAACGTGTGCCACAATAACAAGCATGGCTCAGCCGGAACGCGATATTCAAAGGGCAGAATTGCCCAACGGCGTCGTGGTGGTCACGGAAAGGATGCCGCAGGTGCGATCCGTCTCCGTCGGCATTTGGCTCAACACAGGATCGCGCTCCGAATCTCCCGACCAAAACGGTATCGCCCACTTCATCGAGCACATGGTGTTCAAGGGCACGACCCGGCGCACCGCCGAGGAAATCGCGCAGTCTGTGGACTCGGTAGGCGGGATGCTCGACGCGTTCACTGCCAAGGAAATGACCTGCTTCAATGCCAAAGTTCTCGACGAACATCTGCCCGTGGCCGTGGATGTGCTTTCCGATCTCGTGCTGCGGCCCCGGTTTGACGATGCCGACATCGTCAAGGAAAAGCAGGTGGTCCTCGAGGAAATCAAGATGGAAGAGGACAACCCGGAATACCTGATCCACGAACTGTTTACGCAGAATTTCTGGCACGGGCATCCCCTGGGGCGGCCGATCTTGGGTACCGCGGAAACGGTTTCGCGGTTTTCGCGCGGCGCGGTGCTGGAATCTTACGAGTTGTGGTACGCCCCGAATCACGTGGTGATTACGGCGGCGGGAAATCTGGAGCACGCGCAGTTGGTCGATCTCGTCGTCCGCGAATTCGGGGATGAGGAGCGCTCCGCGAGCTCAGCGGTCGCACATCCGCCCGAAACCCGCGCCTGCGTCGAACAGCGCGACAAACGGGAGCTCGAGCAGATACACATCGTGCTGGGTGTGCCGTCGTATCCGCTGGCTCACGAGCGGCGTTACGCCGCCTCGCTGCTAAACATCATTCTGGGCGGCGGGATGTCTTCCCGGCTATTCCAGAACATCCGCGAGCGGCAGGGGCTGGCCTACGCGATCGAAAGCGACCTGGCGCCCTACACCGACTCGGGCGTGCTTTCCGTGTATGCCGGAACTTCGCGAGAATCCGCGGCAAAGCTGATTCGTTCCGTCTGCGAGGAATTTCGCCGCGCGCGGGAAGAAGGCGTCAGCGCTGAGGAATTGCGTCGCGCGAAGGACCATCTCAAAGGCTCAATGATGCTTTCGCTCGAATCGACCAGCGCGCGCATGTCCAATCTGGCGCGGCAGGTGATGTACCTCAATCGCTTCATCACGCTCGATGAAATGCTGGCGTCGATTGAAGCCGTAACGCGCGAGGAAGTTCTTACCATCGCCCGGGATTTTTTCGATCCCGGCCGCATCACGCTCACGGTCCTCGGCAATTTGAAGGATTTTCGCGCCACGCGCGAGTTGCTGATGTAGATTCGCGTAACTCACAACACCCCACTTTTTCGGCGTGCGAAGTTTAATTGTTGAATTCGAATTGTGGCGGCCCTTGCCTCATTGACGCCGCAGATGCACTTTGTCATTATTCCGTGAGCTTGCCAGGCCGTTCGCGGCAAGCCGGGAAGTGGCACAGGCTTCAGCCTGTGGGTTTTGCGTTGTGCAAGGACCAACCCCCGCAGGCTAAAGCCTGCGCCACTCCGCTGGGGGAACGTATCAGTCTGCGCGTGACGATACTGGCGTCGGGCAGCTCGGGCAATTGCACATTGCTCGAAACGGAGCAGACCCGACTCCTCGTGGATGCGGGGCTCGGCAAAAAAGAAACGCTGCGGCGCCTTGCCGAGGTTGGACGCGCAGTGGATCGCCTCAACGGCATCGTTGTCTCCCACGAACACGCCGACCACATCGGCTCGCTGGCCCAAGTGCTGGGCCAGTGGCGCACCACGGTGTATCTCACGGAAGCCACACGCACCGAAGTGATGCGCATCCTGCCGGAAAAATCCCACAAGCGCCTGAACCGCGTGGAGCACATTCGAGCCGGGCAGCGGTTTCTGGTGGGCGACATTGAGGTTTCCCCGTTTTCAATTCCTCACGACGCGGTCGATCCGTTGGGTTTTACGTTTCGCACGAATGGAACAAAAGTCGCAATCGTCACCGATCTTGGATATTTGCCGGAGCTTGTGAAGGTTCACCTGCGGGATTCCGACTGCCTGATCCTGGAGTCGAACCACGACCTTGAGATGCTGAAGGTTGGGCCCTATCCATGGCACGTCAAGCAGCGGGTGATGAGCCGCACGGGCCACTTGTCCAATCATACGGTCAGCGAGTTTTTAGCCGATGCGGAAAGCTTCGACGGGCGCGCGCGCTTCGTCGTGCTCGCCCATCTCTCGGAGAACAATAATAATCCCGACGTGGCGCGCATCTCCGCTGAAGAAGCACTTGGGCGGCGTACCGGCGCCGCGGCGTTTTCGGGCGAACTCATCGTGGCATCGCAGAGTTCGCCGCTTCCTACCCTGAATTTGTAATCTGCTCCAACTCCGCCGCTTCAGCCTGCCCGACCGAGGCGGGCCTGCGAGGATAGGTTGCGTGGCCCGGAAGCAGAATTCAGGTATCATCAGGCAGGGAGTTTTCCCCTTACAATCTTGACTGATTTACTGAAGCCGATACCGGTTGTGTGTGCTCCGAGGAGCTTCCATTGATTTCACGATATACGCGCGAAGAGATGGGCCGAATCTGGACCGAGGAGGGGAAATTCCGCCGGTGGCTGGAAGTCGAGTTGGCCGCCACAGAGACCCTTGCCGAGACCGGAGTCGTGCCGCGAGCGGCCGCTGCGAAGATCCGCGACAAGGCACGCATCGACGCGGGCGTTGTGCGGCGCATCGCGGAACTCGAAGCCAAGGTGAAGCACGACGTGATCGCGTTCACGATAGCCGTGGGCGAAACGATCGCCGACCCTGACGCCGCGCGGTGGCTGCACTACGGCCTGACCTCGAATGACATCGTCGACACGGCCCAGGCGCTGCAGATTCGCGAGGCCTCACGCATCATCGAGCACGGACTCGTGCGATTTGGCGAAGTGCTGGAACGGCGGGCGCGCGAGTTCCAGCACACGCCGCAAATCGGGCGCACGCACGGGATCCACGCCGAGCCTGTCACGTTCGGGCTGAAAATCGCCAACTGGTATGCGGAGAATCGCCGCAATCTGGAGCGCTTCGGGCAGGCCTCGCGGCAACTGGCCGTGGGAAAAATTTCTGGCGCGGTGGGCAACGCTTCGCATCTGGGTACAGCTGTCGAAGCCGCGATCTGCAACAGGCTCGGTCTGGGCGTGGCGCCCGTCGCGTCGCAGGTGATCCAGCGCGACCGGCACGCGCATTACGTTTCTGCGCTGGCCATCCTTACGGCTACGCTCGAAAAAATCGCCCTCGAAATCCGGCACCTCCAGCGCACCGAAGTGCGCGAGGCCGAGGAACCCTTTGGCGGGGAGCAGCGCGGCAGCTCCGCGATGCCGCACAAACGCAATCCCGTGTCGAGCGAACAAGTCTGCGGCCTCGCCCGCGTCGTGCGCGCCAACGCGACCGCGGCGTTCGAGAATATTGCGCTGTGGCACGAGCGCGATATTTCGCACAGCTCAGTCGAACGAGTCATTTTGCCCGACTCGACAATCCTCGCCGATTACCTACTCGCGCGCATGACCGATATTATTTCCGGGATGCGCGTCTTCCCGGAGCGCATGCGCCGCAATCTGGATCTCACGGGAGGGCTGGTCTTTTCCGGCCAGCTTCTGCAAGACCTTGTCGAAGCGGGCGCCCCGCGCGAAGACGCTTACAAATGGGTGCAGGAACATGCCATGGCGGCTTGGGAAACCGAGACCAGCTTCCGGCAACGCATCTTCGCTGATCCGCGCATCAAAGTTTTTTTGGACGGAAACGCCCTCGAAAATACGTTCGATTTGAATCGTCAATTGCATTCCGTTGACGCGATTTTCGACCGCGTCTTCAAATAGATTCTCAGACTCGGAAACCAGCATCGCGGCCACGCCACGCAGTTTCAAGTTGGCGCACTCCATTGTTCCTCCTTGAAATAAATCTGCTCTAATCTTCGCTGCCGCATCTTGACAGCATCACTGCATGCGCCGAACATGCAGATACCTTCCAATATTGTTGATTTGCCGCGGCCCGGAATTTCTGCTCAGCCATCGCCGCCTTGCCGCATTGGGCCGCCAACATAGGGGGAACCGTGTCGTCAAGTGACAACGCCAAGGGAACCATTCTTGTTGCAGATGATAATGCCGGCATTCGCGAGCCGCTCTTAGAGCTGCTGCGTTCGCATTCCTATCGCGTAATTGAAGCAGAAGATGGCGAGCAGGCGTTCCTGGAAATTTGCTCGCAGCCGGTCGACCTGGCGTTGCTCGACGTTCAAATGCCTGGGCGGTCGGGATTTTCGGTATGCCGCGCGATTAAATCCAGGCCGGAAACTCGCTTCGTCCCGGTCGTGCTCATTACCGGCCTCGGGGGCGCGGAAGATCGCATTCAGGGCATTGACGCCGGTGCGGACGATTTTCTGAACAAACCGGTGAGGAAGGAAGAACTACTCGCGCGCGTGCGCTCGCTCGTGCGGCTCAAGCGGTACACGGACGAACTCGAAAACGCGGAGACAGTGCTGTGCATGCTAGCGCGCAGCATCGAAGCGAAAGATCCCTATACCGAGGGGCATTGCGACCGGCTGTCGCGCTACACCGTTTCGCTTGCCGAAAAAGTCGGCCTGACGGAAGCGGAGTGCGACGATCTGCGCCGCGGCGGAATCGTGCACGATATCGGCAAGGTTGCTGTCCCGGAGTCGATCTTGCTCAAACCCGGCCCGCTCGACCCCGACGAAAGAAAGATCATGGAGCAGCACACGATCGCGGGCGAGCGGATTTGCGCGCCGCTAAAATCCTTCCGGCACGTTTTGCCCATCATCCGGTCGCACCACGAAAAACAGGATGGAAGCGGGTACCCCGACCACTTGAAAGGGGATGAGATTCCCCTGACCGCGCGAATCCTGCAAACGGTGGATATCTATGATTCGCTGACCACTGACCGGCCGTACCGCAAAGCGCTGTCGCCGGAGAAGGCCATCGAAATCATGTGGGAAGAAACGCGCCGCGGCTGGTGGGACCCGAACCTGGTCGCGACCCTGGAAGGCTTGCTGGCGGAATCGCCGCTGGCCTTTTCGGCGGTGGGAGTCTAAGAAAGGCTACACACGCTGGACGTAGCGCGCTTCCGAAGTGTCCACCTTCACTTTATCGCCCGCATTGACGAACGGCGGAACCTGAATCGTGAGTCCGGTTTCGAGCTTTGCCGGCTTCATGACCGCGCTGGCGGTGGCTTTCTGGACGGTCGGCTCAGTGTCGACGACCTTCAGATCGACGGTATCCGGCAGTACGACGCCAATCGGTTTGCCCTCATAAAACTCGAGCTTCACGGTGGTATTCGGAATCAGGTAGTAGACGGACTCGCCGAGGAGCTCTCCGCTAAGCTGCAGCTGCTCGTACGACTCCGTATTCATGAAGTGGTAGCCTTCGTTGTCCGCGTAGAGATATTCGTGCTCGACTTCGTCGAAGACGGCACGCTCGATGTCGTCTTCCGCGCGGAACCGGTAGTCGATGATCGATCCGCTGCGCAGGTTGCGCATCTTGGTGGCCATGGCGGCGCGCTTGTTGCCGGGCGTGCGGTGCTCGACGGCGTGCACGGAATAGAGGTCGCCCTCGTGGCGGATGATCATTCCTGGGCGCAATTGTGTTGCTCGCATTCCTCGTGCTCCTGATGCCTACGGGGTCCTGCGGCAGGCGTTCTGAGTCGGCTGCGGTCCGAGTCGGCGCAGTCTGGGCGGGCAATCCTCCACACATGCGAAGTGCAGTCCGCCGAGAGAAATTATAAGCGGCAGGCCTTGAAACGGTCAACGTGACCGCCGCGAAGAGTAACGTGCCTCGACGCAAGCAGCAGGGGTTGGAGTAGAATCTCCTTGCGAACGATCGTGGTACACGGAGGAGACAAAATGGCGGAACCATCCTACGAGGAACTGAAAGCTCGCGTCGCGGAGCTGGAGAAGAAATCGGACCGACGCTCTGGCGAGCTGGAATTCCGGGTCGGAGAGAAAGGGGGCGTGAGCGTCTACGGCCTCGGCCGGTTCCCAGTCACACTTTACTACGAACAGTGGACCAGATTGCTGGAAGCGGCGCCACGACTCCGGCAATTCCTCGAAGAAAACAAGGGCAAATTGAAGCTGAAGGAACGCTAGGCCGCCGGAATCGGTCGGGCCGCGCAGGAATCTGCGATGAAAGCCGCGCCTAGAAGTTTTCAGGCCACGCTGGAACGCATTGACTCGCCGTTGAAATGGGTGATGGTCCGCATTCCGTTCGACGCAGCCAAGGTTTGGAGAAAGCGCGGCCAGCTCAAGGTCAAAGGCGAAATCAACGGTTTCGCATTTCGCACGTCGCTCTTTCCCGATGGGAATGGCGGTCACAGGCTCCTCGTAAACAAAGTGATGCAGCGCGGCGCAAAGGCCGCTCCGGGGATCACTGCGCGGTTCCGGCTCGAGCCGGACACGGAAGTGCGTGTGGTCGTTATGCCCGCGGAACTCAGACGCGCGCTATCGGAAGAGCGTTCACTCCGGCGGTGGTTCGACGGTTTGAGCCAGTCGATACGAAACGAAATCTGCAGAGTGATTGCTCAGCCGAAAAGTTCCGCGGCTCGATTGCGGCGTGCCAGGCAAATGGCTGAACGCCTCATGGCCGCCATGGAAGCCGAGCACGAACTTCCGCCCGTTCTGCAAATTGCATTTACACAGAATCCTCTTGCTCATCAGGGATGGCAGCTTATGTCGGCGTCGCACCGGCGCAGACAATTACTTGGCATTTTCTACTATGGAAGCCCTGAGGCTCGCGGCCGGCGCATAGCGAAAACGGTTGAAGAGGCAGCCGCGCTTGCGCGCAGGAAAAGCAATCGGACATAAGGCCGCGCGGGATTTCCACTACGGTCGCTGCTTCTCGCGCTCGGCTTTGCCCTCGGCCATGATCTTTTCGACCTCGTCGGGTGAGCGCGGCAGTCTTGCCGTGAGCAGTTTGTAGCCCGTCGGCGTGACGAGCACATCGTCCTCGATGCGGACGCCTAGATTTTCCTCTGGGATGTAAATCCCCGGCTCGATGGTGATGACCATGCCCGGCTCGAGCGGCCGCGCCGGGCCGCTGGCATCGTGCACGTTGAGGCCGACGTGGTGGCTCAGGCCGTGAATGTAGTACCGGCCGAGCGAGTGGCCCTCTTTGTCCTTCCCGTGCGAATCGATGTACTCCGTGGCGATTTTCTGGAGGCTTGATGCATCTTTGCCACCAAGCGTCATACCGGGCTTGACCGCGGCGAGCGCCGCATTCTGAGCGCCGAGAACGATTTCGTAGATTTCGCGCTGCCGCAGCGTGAATTTTCCGTTGGCGGGAATCGTGCGCGTGATGTCGGACGCGTAACCTGAATATTGCCCGGCGACGTCCATCAGCACGATATCTCCGTCTTCGATCCTGCGGTCGAGCTTGTTGTAATGAAGAACCGTGGAATTAATGCTGGTTCCAACGATCGGCGAGTACGCTTCGGTTTCGCAACCTGCGTACTCGTGGATCTCAACCATCTTGGCCGCCACCTGATATTCATAGAGGCCCGAGCGCACCATCTTCATGGCCGCGAGATGCGCGTCGATGGACGGCTCGATGGCTTTCTGGATCAGCGCCAGCTCACCCGGCGTTTTGATGGCGCGCAACGTCCCCACGGCGGAAGAAACATCCTTCATCGTCGCTTCCGGCGCGGCGTCTTTCACCCACTTCGACCAGGTTGCGGCGTGAGGGTAGCCCTCGTCGTGCGGGCCAGGCAATTCGGTGTAAATCTCCGGAAAGTTTTTTACGAGCGAGATGATCGTGTCATGCAGCTTCGTGAAGGCCTCGACGTGTGCGAAGCCCGTCTTTTCCTGAATGCCGGGATCATCCGGCCCCAGGCGCGGCCCGTTCCAGCGTTCCTGGGGAAAGTTGCGAGCCGGGAGATAGAGAATCTCTCTCGGACCCGTCCAGCCCTTTTCGCTCGCCGATTCGGGGACGAGCAGAAGCGCGGCGCCTTCTTCGTTGTGGCCCGTCAGGTAGTAGAAATTCTCCTCCTGCATGAAAACGTAAGAAGGATTCGCCTCCTCGTGGCCGGTGTAGCCAAACAGCACGATCGGGGCGTTGACCGCGGCGATTAGCTTGGCGCGCCGCTCGGTGAATACGCTGGACGGCTCGCGCTCCCAGGCCCTCACAATCGGCACAAGACATGCGAGCAGCAGGAAGATAGCGCACCCGAACAATTTCGGGATTCGCTTGCTCATTGGGTCACCTCGCGAACAGTCTGGCAAGAACATATCACGATCTGGCCCGGTACACCTCGATACACCTTAGATGCGTTCGAACGCTAGGACAAGACCTGGCTGGCTTTTTTGCGGCCCGCGCTGCCGATTCCAAGCAGCGAAACCAGGGCCAGGACGGCCGGGTAACAGGAAACAACGTAGCGAGGCTCGGGAGCCTCCACGGTGGTCAGAAAAGCCGTTCGAACCAAAAAATAGGTAAGCAGCAGTCCGATCCCCCACAGGTTCGCGCCCTCGGGCGAGCCGGGGACGCTGCGCAGCCTACGCTCCACCCGCCAAGCGAGCCAGATTCCGCCCACAGCCAGCGCAACGTACAGATATCCGAGGGCGGCGAATCCGCCGGTGATGAGCACATCAGCGTGGGAATCTTCCCATTGCTCGCGCAGCGGCCAGAATTTCCCGTCGATCGGGAACAGCTCGGTCCGCGGGGTGAACCAGATGGTCAGCGCACGTTCGAACGGCACGCGGAGATAGGTTCGCAGGGGGTGGCGCTGCGTGCGCTCGCGGGCAATTTGGGCGAATTTGCGGTCGAGGTCGGGGGAAATGTCCAGGTCGTTGCTGTCGTTGTATTGCTCGATCAAATCCGCCACGCGCGTCCTTTCCTCAGGCGTGTCAAATGCGCGTGCGGGTATGTCGTCCACTTCCACCGGTTCCTCGCCGATCTTCCATAGGGAGAGGTACACGTCGCGATAACGCACCATCCAGGTCTTTGTCCACGAAAAGTAGCCGACCGGCGCATATTCGCTGGGGAGTGTCGCGTAGCGCGGCGCGAGGAACTCAACCTCCTTCAGGGTGACGAGATTGCGGGCGGCCCACGGCAGCACGGGGAGCAAGAACGAGCCCGCCATCGCCGCGATTTGCAGGAGTGCCTTCCGAACGCCCTGGGAGTACCAACCGCGCGCCGCATACACAAGAATCGCGATCCCCATGAGCAGCGGCATTTCTGGACGCACCAGAGTCGCCAGACCGGTCAGGAGGCCCCCGAGCACAGGTAAGCCGAATGGGTGAGACAGTAGGACAGGCTTCAGCCTGTCGGGGCTTTCCTCGGACTTTCCCACGCCCGATAGAAACCCTGACAGGCTGAAGCCTGTCCTACTGAGGCCCACAGTGAAACAGAGCAGCGCCGCCGTGCTCAGAAAAGTCACGAGAATTTCGGTCAGCACTACGGCGGAATAGTTTGCGACGAAGGGGCAGGTTGCAGCCAGCCACAAGGAGATCACTGCCACGCGCCGGCGAGCGCGGGCCGGGGCTAACGCCCCAGCCAGCGCCGCCGTCAAAATACAAGTGAAGATGTCGAGGACGGCCTGAGACAACAGAATGGCACGTGTGGAGCGTCCAAAGAGTAGAGCCACTCCGGCCAGGAAGGCCGGATACCCCGGCGTTCGGAGGTCTGTCGGAAGCAGTTGGCCGTTTTGCCACAATCCATACGCATGATGGCTGGCCCAGTTGCGCGCTAATTGAAGGTAGATTTCGCTGTCGCCGGCTGAGGCCGGAAACCGGAAAACGAACGTCAGCCGCAGGGCGAGTCCCACCATTATGGCTAGGAACGCATGGACGGAAAGCGCCGTGACGCCGCCAGGTTGTGCGGGTATGATCGAGCCTGCCCGACTGGCCAGCGGGCCGTCGGAGCCACGCGTGGGTGTGGCCGACGGGATGTTCATAGACGGTGTTCCGAAGGGCGATTCG
>JACXTT010001676.1_pt1 | contig 36461 bp, 28 predicted proteins | sample 9270951 | NCBI WGS metagenome assembly JACXTT01 (sample SAMN15532306, study PRJNA645909) | rock metagenome | isolation source: weathered quartz diorite | place: Puerto Rico | collected 2017-06-21 | reverse complement strand
CCGGTTTCTTCAACGCCCTTTTTTTTTGGTCGGCACGAAGCCCTTTGCTCTTCTTGGCGTTGTCGCTCTGGGGGACTGAATGTCGAACCTGGATGATCTCGGCGCTGCAAGGCAGCAATTCAATTCCGATGGCGTCCAACCCCATCTCGGCTGCGACGAATAGCGCTGTTCCGCTGCCTGCGAACGGGTCGAGAATTGGGCCGCTTAATCCGGTTTCCTCGATGATGTACCGGATCAGTTCCGCGGAAAAGCCCTCCCGGTACTTGCACCATCGATGCCCAACCTCGGCCTTGTTCGCCTGAAAACTGACCAACGAGCGGTCAAGGACGCGGTTCACCTGCATCTTTTCGCGGAAGCGCTCGGTCAGATCGTCATCAACAACCTTGATGCGATTGAGCATCTCGATGTGGTGCGCAGGTATTTGGGTCGTCATAGCCATATTATCGATTGTACGGTTGTTCACGGTGTCGTCGAGGTCTCTGTGTCGGCTAATAACTTGCCGTGCGCTCACGCGGCGCACGCACCTCGCAATGCCGTTCACAATCGTTGCCCCGGCAACGGGCTGGCTTGTGTAACGCAGGCGGCGAATTGCACTTCGTCAAGCGAGTCGTCCACCCACGTGTCGAGGCGGCGCCCTTCCCTCGGCGCGGCTCTACTTCAACCGTTCGAGTTTGCCCTTGCGCTTCACGATGTTCTTGTAGTCCCACTGAATCTCGATCGCCTTCTTGAGCCAGCGCTTGAGATCCTTGGCCGCAATCTGATCGACGGAAGTGTACCGGGCTTCGGCGGCCTTGAAACTGCCTTCGGGGGCAAGGCCGGGCTCGTCGAAGGATCGGCCGCTCCAGAACAAAAGGCGGATGCAGTCTTTGAGCTTGTGGTAGCCGACAATGGGATTTCCGTCCAGGAACCAGACCGGATGACGGTGCCAGATTTTGCATTCTGACTTCGGCAGGTGTAGATCGATGGCCTTGGCGAGGGTGTCGCAGATGCACTTGTAGCTTGGCGATTGTGCCGCGTTGTAAGCCTGGATGTCCTTGTGGATCGACATGGGATAACTCCACCATTCACATTCGCTCGCCGGGCAATTGGCTGGCCTGCTTCACCCAGGCGGCAGCGTCATACCGTTCCCAGGTGAATGACGAACGGGAAGTCTTTCTGGACGTTCTTGAGAAGTTTGTCATCCACGGTGACGAACTCGCACTCCTCCCCTCCGCCAGCGCGATGTAGAGGCAGTCATGCAAGCCGCTCTGGACCGCAGAAGAGATATCGGTCGCCCGAGCCAGGAATGCATCGTAGGCGTGAATGTGCGGTGAGGTACGCAGGATTTCGACAAGAAACTGAGCAGCCTCACCGACGGCAATCAACTTCTGTCTCTCGGCTTTGGTAAGTCCGCTTGCGACCTCGGCACCGAACGTGGAGGGGGCGATAAGCTCGTGGATTTGATTGCTGAAATCATCACGGAGGCTGAGCGCCTTGGGACTCATGGGGCGCGGGATGACCCACGCCAGAGCCACGGAAGCATCAAGGACGTACTTCATTCGTCTTCCAGAAGGCTTTCGAAAGTAGCGTCGTCAACTACCCCGTGCGTCCGACGCAGCCGCTCGGTGATCGCGGAAGCCCGCTCCTGAACGCGACGAGCGACCACTGGATCGAGTGGTTCCCCGTGGAAGGCGTGTCGGATGACCGCTTCGGCGTCCTCTTGCACGGTGGATTGGATGTCGGTGCTCATATAAGCATTATACTACCAAGCAGCCATCATGTCGTCGTCAAACGGCGCCGGCGGCCGTCACATTCGCTCGCCGGGCAATTGGCTGGCCTGCTTCACCCAATCGGCGAATTGAGCTTCGTCGAGCTGGTCGTCCTCGTGGATGTGGAGGTAGCGTACTTCCTTTTGCTTGGACTCGACGGGGGGGATAGGACTCAGCGACGTGCCGCGGAAGAAGGCCACCTTGACGTACTTCGTGATGCAATGGAAGCCGAGGAACCAGCCCTGGCCCTCAACGCCATAGAAGGGCGTGTTCCATTTGACCGCCTTGCACACGCCGGGGACGGCGCGCACGATGAGCGTGTCGAGGCGGCGGCCGACATCGCGTTTCCAGCCCGGCATGGCCGCGATGAAGGCCTGCACGGGGGCGTCGCCGTAGGCCTTCGCGATCTGCGGGTTGCCGCCTGAAAGGAGTTTCACCGGCTGCGCGGCAACCCGCTTGACGGCGGCCTTCTTTGCGACTGGCGCCGACTTCTTGGACGTCTTGCGAGCCATTGGGTTCACTCCAGGACCGCGGTGGGCATTTTGACCGGCCTCCTCCGCTTCCTACTTGATCTCCTCCTTCGCCTTCCGCGCGATCGCTCGCACCTCCGGCGTCGGCACCCGTGCGTCCAACTGGACCGTATTAGTCCCCAGCGACAGCGATATCGACGTCAACTGGCTCGGCGTGTCGCGCGGCAGCTTCGGCGTGATGAGCCTCAGGATGCCCTCGACGCTGATGTGGAACTCGAACTGGCGGTCCTTGGCGCTGCGTTCCTGGAACATCGCGAGCTGCTTCGTGCCGGCCAGACCCGGGCTCCCCTTTTGCACGTTGCGGAGGGCCGCTTCGAACAGCTCGAGGTCGGACCCCAGCAGCACAACGATCTGGTTCTCGAAGACCGCCAGGCGAATCTTGTCCCAGTCGGGGCCGAGCAGCTCGGTGAATTGCTTTTGCGTGGCTTTGTCGAGCTTGTCGATCTTGATGTCGATGACGTCGATGTTCACCCCTTGACGCTTTTCCACTTTCGAGATGAACGTCAACTGCGGGCGGATGAAGAGCGGCTTCTCGCTCAGGAGCTCCTTGCGGCGTTCGGCAGCGACGGCGCTGATGCGATCGCGCAGATCGCGGGCCCGGCGTTTCATCTCCAGGTCGTTCTGCTTTTCGACCATCGCCTTCTCGAGGTAGGGGAGGGCGGGTTCGCCTATCAGCGCAAGCTTGGTTGTCGCCGACTGCCGCACGGCATAGATCGAGCTGCCCAGCTCCTTGACAAGACGCGGGAAGTCGAATTCTTCCTTGACTTCCTTCTTGGTCAAGTCGAGCTTCTCGGCGGTCGCCATCTTGGCGAGGAGCCGCATGCCGAGGACGAAGGTGGCGGCGTTCTCGGCATCGAGGATGGCGACGCCGCTGAAAAGGCCGAGCTTTTTCTCGTCGGTGTTCTGATAGACGGCGAGCCGGCTGCCTTGCAGATGGCGCGAGACTTCATGAAAGATGCCGAGGTAATGGAGCCGATCGACGTGATGGACGACGCGCTGGTTGACGAGCACATCCTCGAGCAGGAAATTGAACAACGACTTGGCGAGGAGCCCTTGTTGGCTGGTGTCGCCGGAGGATGCCTGAGCGAGCAAGACGTTGCCTTCGGGGAGGCCCTTGAGGCTGCTCGGCCTGGGCTGGTCGCGCAGCTTGGTGAGAAACGCGGCGGCCTTGCTGTCCTTGGGGACGGTGGTGAGCATCTGGAGGTTGATGCCGTCGTCGAGCCGAAAGCCGAAGAGGGCGTTCTGGACTTCCTTGACGCCGGCGGCGACCTGTTCGGCGAATTCCTTTTCCTTGGGATCGTCGCTGGCCGCGGCCTTGTGCACGAACACGGCGCCGGCGTCACCGGTTTCCAGTTCGAACAAATAGCGGCCAATGTGGATCAGCAGGTCGGTGTCGGCGAATTGCTTACGCTGGGCGGGTGAAAGCGAGTCGGCGACCGGTTTGCTCTTCAGCAGGCGTTCGAGTGTGTTCTGGGATTCGCATAAATAGAGATGCTCTTGCGTGCGCGTCGCGTACTTGCCGAACATGGCGTTCTCGGTCTTCTGAATACCCTTGGGCTTGAGCTTGCCCTTGGCGATGCCGAAGTTGCCCGCCATGGCGTCGGCATCGGCGAAGGGGATGGCCGGCACGACCAGGATCTCCAGCTCCTTGAGGCCGATTTGATCCTTCGGCCCTTCCGGCCGCATCAGGAAGATGGCGGCCGGCTTCTTGATGTTCAAGCCGTCGCGAATGTTGAGGAACTGATTGGCTTCCTTGAAAAGTTCCGAGGGGCGAAAAGGGATGTCCACGCCGGTATCGGCGATGAACTTGTCGCCGCGCTTGATCAGATCGTCGAGATCGCGAATGGCGATCGACGCGGCGGCGTCCTGCGGCAGCAGATCGAGCGGGCCCTGGGCGGCGGCGGGGCTCGTGGCCATGCACAAAATCATGCTTGCAAAATAAGAGCGGGTCATGGCGGACCTCGATTCGGGGGAGGGTGATGGACTGGGAGTAATTCTAGCGACGGGGCGGGCAAGTTTCATTTCGCGCTATTTGCCCGCTCGCGCTTGAATCGATTTGATCGCTTCTTCGGCTGAGCGGCGCACGAACACATTGTTGGCTTTGACCAGCGCCTGCAAAGCGGGAATACTCTCTGGCGTGCCAATGTCCTTCAACACTTCGACCGCAGCGCGCTGAATCCCGAAGTCTTTGTCATGAACGAAGGCCAGCACTTCTTTCTCAGCCGGGGGACCGAGCCTCCGCAAGGCGACTTGAGCTTCGGTGCGAGTGAACAAATCGCGCAGGCCGTTGGCCACAGGCTTGTGACATCTGCTGTCCGGAATGGCGCCAAGGGTCTGGATAGCGCACTGCCGCATACCAATATCTTTGTGAGAAGTCATCTCGATCAGGCGCGGTATTTGGTCGGGGGTGGCCCAGACGGCCAGGGCGTTCATTGCCTCTTGTTTTGCGAACGGATCGTTGCGTGCGACGGCATCGAGAAGCTTGTCGGCAACCTCCTGGCGTCGTTCGATAGGCTGAATTCGCGCCAATTCCGCGTACGCTTTTTTCCTGGCAAAAACGTCTTGGCTTCCCAGGTCATTGAGCAACCCGTCCAGTGCAGGCGGCACATTCTCCTTGGGCTTTATCTCTCCAGGGTTGTTATTCCTCGGCGGATCCCCCTTGGGGATTCCCCCCCATGGATTCAAGTTGTTGTTCCCCTGTGGAGGCTGCTTGAACCCTTGCACGTGGAGGTTGTTTTCTGGAACATGCTTCGTTCTCTCCATCATGATCCCACATACGATTGCCGAGATAAATGCGACCAGGGAAACGACAACCCATGGCCCAATCTTCAACGGCCGTTGAATGGCCCAACTAATGATGAAGAGCATGTTTACAATAGGCATCAATCCTGATATCACCCGCAAGGTTGGGTCTAGGTTGTCTTGGGTTATCAAGCGCTCGCGCCTGGCAATGACATATGCGATAATGGAGCCAGCAATGGCGATTGCCAGCCCAAAACAGAGCCCATTGGCACCGATCGAAGGATGAAAGGGCGAAACACATGCGATCCCCACCAACGGGATCAAGAACCACAACGGCCACAGACTGAGCAGCACATGGGGAGGCGCATTTTTCTTCTTCCGCGTGAGAATGCGGTCGTCGGCTTGCTCATCTTCGGGGCTGTCCAGGCGAATCTTGCAATCGCAGTGGGGACAGCGCGTCGAAGTTTTTCCCTCGGGAATCGAGGTGCTGCGATCACACTCCGGGCAACGAACTTTTGCCATGGGAAACTCATTACCCAAGGGGCTGAGACTTGATGGGACAGCTTCACAAGATGCCGAAGAATTGCTGGATTCGACGCAATTGCAGTTTATATGCGAGGCCAAGGAGCGTCAATCCGATAGGCAAGGAGGGGTGGTTGAGAAGAGCGGCATCACGAACGGCTAAGGCGGCTGGCATGAGCTAGTGATTCTCAGGCATGGCGACTTTTCGCGCATACCCTTGGATTTCCAGGCTCTGAGCCGTTACAATTTCCATTGCATCCAATGAACCACCCGCGAGGATAACGCGATGAATCGACTTTTCGGAATCGGCATGCTGGCGATCGCTTCATTTGGCTTGACGGTCAGCAACGACAGCGTTGCCAAGGAGAAACCGAAGAAACCGGCGTTCGATATGGGCGTGCCGTTCACGCCGCTCTGGGAGGGCGACGCGCCGGGCGCCAAGGGCAAGGAGCCGGGTGACATTCCGGGCATCTGGCTGTTTCAGCCGAACAAGCCGAACGGCGCCGCCATCGTCGTCTGCCCCGGAGGTGGATACAGCGGCCACGCCATGGACCACGAAGGCAAGCAAATCGGCGAATGGCTCAATCGACATGGCATCACCGCAGCGGTCGTCAAGTACCGCCTCGGCTCAAAGTACAATCACCCGATCCCGCTCGGCGATGCCCAGCGTGCCATCCGTTACGTCCGCGCCAAGGCCGACAAGTGGAGCGTCGATCCGAAACGCGTCGGCATCCTCGGCTTCTCGGCCGGCGGGCATCTCAGCTCGACGGTCGCGACCCATTTCGACGCAGGCAACAAGGACGCGAAAGATCCGATCGATCAACAGAGTTGCCGCCCCGACTTCGCCGTCCTGCTCTATCCGGTCATCACCCTCGAAGGCCCATTCGCCCATATCGGCTCGCGCAACAACCTACTTGGCAAAAACCCCGACGCCAAGCTCGTCGATTCGCTCTGCAACGATCGGCAAGTGACCAAGGACACCCCGCCGACGTTCCTCGTACATACCAGCGAGGACTCCGGCGTCCGCCCGGAAAACAGCGTGTTGTTCTACCTTGCCTGCAAGAAGAACGGCGTCCCCGCCGAGCTGCACATCTACGAGAAAGGCCAGCACGGCTTGGGCCTCGGCAAGAAAGACACGCCGTTCGCCAGTTGGCCTGACCGCTGCATATCCTGGATGGACGGCCGCGGTTATTTGACTCCCAGTAAGTGAGCCTTTTTTTCAAGCCGCAAGCGACTTTGAGACCACCGCTGATGGATCCCCAGGTTAAAGACCTCACACTCACTGAAGTCATCTTCAAGCTGCACCAGGATCATCCGGGCAAGTTCGCGAGCTTCTACGGAATCGTCGCCCTGCTCGTCCTCGCGGCTCTCTTCGGGCTCTGGCAGGTCTTCGGCATTGGCCCACGCCGCCGCCGCGGGCTGCGCGCGGCCCGGGCGCTGCTCAAATCCGGCGCCTGGCAGGCTGCTCTCGATCAGCTCAACAAGACGCGCTCCATCGGTATCCCGTCGTCCTCCTGGCTCAAGACGTTTGCCCAGTTCGAGGCCGAGTGCCTGCAAGCCGCCATGAAGGCCGCCCTCGCCGACAAGAAATTCGAGGACGCTCTCCAGTTCGGCCAGCAGGCCGCCCAGATTCTCGACCAGCAGGAGCATGAAGTGCGCATGGACGTACAGTCGGCCATGCTGCAGGAAATCCGCCGACTTTTCGCCAAGACGGGCGAGACGCGGGCGACCGCCGAACTCGTCATCCGCACGCTGCACGTGCAAGCCCCATGCCGCGAGGCGTCATTCTGGCAGGCGATGTGCGACATCCGCAACGGCGCCCTCGACTCGGCGTTGACGAATCTGCAAATCGCCCGCACCGGCCAGGCGGGCGCGATCACGCTCGACACCGGTTTTGCCGAGCCGGGCGAGCGCGGCGCCCCCCCTGCCCCGCCGTCGTCGTTCCTCGACCCGCCGCTCTATCTCGGCGCCATCCTGCTGCGGACCGGCCAGGCCAAGGCATCGTTGCGTTTCCTCACCGAAGCCAACCGCATGGACGCCAACTGCCCATTCATCCGCTTGCAGCTCGGCGCCGCCATCGTCACCGCCGGCGGCGACACCAACATGGCCGTCCGCGCCTTGCAATTCGCCCTCGGCCCTAAGGGGCTCGGCCAGTACCTCGAGAATCCCAACCGCGCCTGGGTCGAGGGCTTCCCCGAGCATCGTTCCTATGTGCGCAAGCTGGCCGAGGAGTTCGACTTCACCTGTCCGCTCTTCGGCGAGGATATGAAGTATTTGCTGCGTCAAGGCAACCTCGCACTCGCCCAGGGGCAGTTCAAGCTCAGCAACTTCCAGGAGGCCGCCGAGCTATTTGACAAGGTGCTCAAGGAAGGGGCCCCGTCGTTGCCGGTGCTGCGCGGCCTCGGCCTGTCGCTCGCCAAGCTGGGGCGCTATGACGACGCCTTCGTTCATCTGCGGACCGCCCACGAGATGGAGGAAGAGAAGGAACGCATTACCGCCGGCTACCTTGCCCTGTGCGGCGCGGCCGGAAAGCCATCGCGGCCCGAAGACAAGTTCGAGAACATCGCCTGGGCCATCCGCCTGGTGACGCAGTTCAACGCCCCCGGCGATCCGGAGTGGGCCGGCATCCTCAATCGCATCTTCGCCGAGGCGAGGCAGCACGATATCCCGTTCACGACCGACGATCAAGTCTACCTGTGCGAGCACCTGGTCAGTGTGAAAGCGACCGACAAGGCCTCCGCGCAGGCGTTTCATCACCTGATGACGACAGAGCCGAAGGTGACGCATCCCGAGACTGCCTGGCTTGTATCGAAGCTGATGCATCCCGAGTACGCCTGGCTCTATTGCCGGGCCGATCAGGAACACAACGTCGGCGGCGAGCAAACGCTGGCCATTTACGCGCTGATGTTCGCCAGGCCGGCGCCTGCCCGCGCTTACTATGCGGCGCAGGGCTGGGACTTCGACGAGGCCGAGCTGATGTACCTGCGCCGCGCCGCCGAGTTAGCGCCGGGGCGATTTCCGGAGGTGCTGGGGCCGGAATATGCCGAGCGCGGCGAGCAGTTGTTGCTCGCGAAGGCGCAACGCTGCGAGGAAGCCGGTCAGCGCGATGCGGCGTTGCAGACGATCGAGATCCTCGTCAAACTGTCGCCGAACAATACCAGCGCCATGGATCGAGCCGCCGAGTTGCACTATCGCGCCAAGCGCTTGGAGCCGGCCTTCGACCTGCTGGAACAGTGGCACAAGGCGCAGCCCGCGGAGCCGTTGCCTCTCGTTCGGCACGCGATTCTCCTGCACCAGCAAGGGCAGGATCCGGTCGCGTTCGGGAAATTGCAGACAGCCATGGCGCTGGCGTCGGGCCGGCGGCGGGCGACCATCGCATTTCTGGGCGCCCGGCTGGCGCTGCGGAGCCATCTCATGCCGCAGCCGGATCCGACCGTCGAGCCGAACACGCTGACGACGGTGTACGATTTCTTGAACGATTGCCTGACGCATGACGCCGGCCATCCGCACGCACTTTGGTGCCTGGCCGCGGTGCGCTGGCTCAATGGCGATGCCGCGGCGCTGGCGGCCCAGGCGAAGGACATGCGCGATCCCGACGTCGCCGATCCGCGCTATCACTATCTCGCGGCCCTGTGCCATCTGCTCGGCGGCGAGCGCGACGCCGTCGTCAACGCCTGCGAGCGCGCCGCCAGGCAGGTTGGCAGCAACGGCAGCCTGGCGCAGAAGCATTTCGCCGTTGAGGCGGGCTATCTCGCCGCCCTGGCGCACATCGGTTTGCATCAGCCGCGCCCCGCCGTCGAAGCCCTCAAGCTGGTCACCTACAACCCCAGCAGCCCGACCCTGAGCCATGCCCAGGCCTTGCTGGGCAACGTGCTGTTCCAGGAACAGCGCCACGATGACGCAATCAACGCCTGGCAATCGCTCGACGCCCAGAAACGGCAAGCGTGGGGCCTGGCGGAGCCGCTGGCGCAAGCGATGTTCATCAGCGCCCTCGAATCGCTGCAAAAGGCGGAGTATGAGCAAGCCGGCGAAAAGTTCCGCCAGGCGGGCCGGCTCGGCTATCGCGATCGCCGCCTGGGGCCGCTGCTGTTGTTGTCGCTGTTCAAGGCGGGGCAGCAAGCGATCTACGCGGGCGAGACGGCGCCAGTGACGACAGCGCCAGCGGACCTTACCCCGGATGCGTCACCCATTGCAAAACCTGCAATCTGAAAGCTGTAATTGGATTGTTATGACCGACGTGCACGATATCATCTCCGTTGCCCCCGTGGCCGAACCCGACTGGGCGGAAGCGATTCGCTTTCTCGAACAGGCGGTCAAGGCCGGCAACCAGGACCCGCACGGGCTCTACATGCTGGCCATGGCCTACAAGCATCAGGGCCGGGCGGCCGACGCACGGCAGACGCTCGCCAAGATTGCCGACCCCGACGCCAACGTGCTCTTGCAGCGCGGCGTGCTGGCCTTCAATGAAAAGGAATGGGCCAACGCCGGCAGCGAATTCGAGAAAGCCTGGCAGAAGGACGCGGCCTCCTATCCCGCCGCCTACAACCTGATGCTGACCCGGCTCTGCGAGGGCAAGCTCGAAGCCGCCCTCGAGGTTCTCGACAAACTGCTGCCGCTCGCCCCGTCGCCGGGCGAAAATCGTTTCCTGACCCTGTTGCGCGGCTTGCTCGGCCGGCCCGGCGCCGAAGCCAGCGCGGAGCAGGTTTATAGCCTCGGTGTCATCTCGCTCGACGATGAGCAACGGTTGCTCGACATGATCGTCGGCTTGAGCCAGTTTGACGTCGTCTATCGCCTGCTCGCGAAGCTGGTCTCCGCCCGGCCCGACAGCGAGGGGGCCTTCCGGGCCTACATCGGCGCCGCCCTCGTTCAGGCCAAGAACCTCATGGACCGCTGCCAGTGGGGCGATGCCGAGTTGCTCCTGGCGCCGTTGCGGCGCCGGCTTGAAGGCAGCCGGGTCAAACTCGATCCGTTCTACCTCATCGCCATTCTCAACATGCTCGGCGTCGCCGCCTCGATGGCGCAGGATTACGAGCGCGGTCTGACCCACTTTCGCGCGGCGTCCGATGCCTTCCAGCGCGATTTTTCCACGCCGGGCTCCGCCAACAAGACCGAACGCTACGTCAACCCGCAGGGGATCTACCTCGGCGTCTGGCTAGAACAGAATCTCGCGATCAGCAATGAATCGCTCGGGCGCATGGATGTCGCCGAGACGCACTGGAATCGCTACTTCGACTACCTGGAGCATTACGTGCCGCGCTCGCTGCCGCCCGATTATCTGCCAACGCTCGGCTTCGAGGGGACCAGCCGGCTGGCCGACCTGTTCTCGCGCAAGGACAAGTGGGGCTCCGCCGCCCATTTCTTGCAGCGGGCCCATCGCATTCGGCCCAGCGACTACGAGACGCTCGAACGACTCTTTCACATGTACACCCAGCTCAAGCGCACGGAGGAGGCGCGCAAGATTCTGCGCCGCCTGCGCGAGGTGCGCCCCAACGATCCGCAGGCGGAGCTGTTCGAGCTGGAGGTGCGTGAGGCGCGCAAGCTCGACGAAGTCGATGCCCTCTTGAGCGATCTACGCCGCATCGCCCAGCGTTTTCCGAACGACGCGCGCGTCGAGGAGCGCGGCGCCGCCCTGGCACACAACGTGGTGCCAATCCTCGACCGCATTGCCGACCAGTACGCGGGACAGGTCAACAAGGTCGTCGATCAGATGCGGCGCTTGCCGAGCTACCAGATCAACTGGCCGACGGTGCGCGACATCATGCGCGACATGGAAGACAAATACCTGTTCCTGCGCCGCGTCGCCCAGAAGTGTCTGGCCCACGTGACCAGCGACGATTCGCGGCGCGAGTTGCACCGTCTGATCAGCCATTGCGATCGCAAGATCGACCAGTGTCACTCGTTAGGAGAGTAACCGCTTGCGGTTTGGCGTTCGCATGGCGCCATGCGAACGCCAAACCGCAAGCGGCAGGGAGGACTTCGTCATGCCGCCGCCGAGCACGCCGATTGTTTTGCAGCTAGCGCCTTTGCCAAGGACGCAGATTGGGCCGTTTTTGATCCTTGGCGTGGACAAGGACGCCTCGCGCGAGGCGATCGAGGCGGCGTGGGCAGAGAAGGTCAAGCAGGCGCGGCGCGGCGCCATCAAGACGTCGCTGGAGGACATCAACTGGGCCCGCGAGATGCTCACCAGCAAGGAATCGCGCATCCGCTGCGACGCCGTCGCCCTCAATATCGATACCACCGACGGCACTCTCCGCAAGCTCCGCGAACGCTATCAGGGCAAGCAGCAGCAAGTGGAAATCCGCTGCAAGCCGATCGACACCGAGAAATGGCTGGCGGACTACACGCCGGCCACGCCGATCCCGCCGGTCGAGGAGATTCGCCAGTTGGTCAAGCTGCCGGAGATTCCGCACGAGGTGCCGGCCGTGCGGGTTATGCTGGAGAGTTTCGTCAAGGAGCCTCTCGATCCGTGGCAAGTGCAAGTTGACGCTTGATTTTGGCCGGGGACGTGTGTTTCAATAATGGCATTCGAATTCCGCTTGCCGTTTAGCGCTCACGCGGCTCCGCGCGAGCGCTAGACCGCAAACGGCGCATACAAGGAAAACTCCATGAACGACGATTTCAAGATTTCGCTCAGCGCTCCGGCCGATCCCGAGCTGCCGACCATGGGCATGTCATCGGTTTATCGCCTGTTCGAGGCCTTCATCCAGTTGCGCGAGAAGAACGAGCGCCAGCACAAGCTGTTCGAGCAAACGCTCAACCGCGCCCGCGACGGCTTGCAATCGAGCTTCAATACGTTTGCCGGCGATACGCAGAAGGCATACCAGCAGCTCCGCCAGGACGTTCAAGGCGAGAAGCGATTCAGCCTGACGCTTCTGAACGTGATCCTCGATCTGGGCATCGAGATGAATCACATTCTCGACTCGAGGCCGAAGCACCTGCCTGCCGGTCCGGAAGGCGAGGCACTGGCGAACTGGCTCAAGTCGCTCGACGTGCAAAAGCGCAAGCTGTGGGACGACATCCGCAAGTTCGGTATCCAGCTCTACGAAGCGCCCGTCGGCACGCCCTACAACCCCGCCCTGCACGAGCGCGTCGGCAGCACGCGCGTGGACGGCCTGCCCGCCTTGATGATCGCCGAGACCAAGGAGAAGGGCTACGCCAGCCAGCAGCCGGAGTTCATCTTGCGCAGGCCGAAGGTCATCGTGACGGAGTGAAGATCTGTAGCGGAATTCGTGAGAATTCCGCCGGACACAGCAATGCGGAATTCTCACGAATTCTGCTACAGGTCTCGGCGGAGTGACGCGGTCATGGGGCTTTTCTTCGAACTGCTCGGCTCGTCGTGGTGGTTTTACGCGCAGACTGCGTTCACCATCGCGATGCTCATCCACGTCTATCGCAGCGGCGCCGAGCCGTTCTGGTATTTCATCATCTTTCTGTTACAGCCCTTCGGCGCCTGGGCGTACTTCTTCGTCGTCTTCCTGCGCGGCTTTCGCGCGGGCGGCGGCTTCTCGATGGGATCGGTCTGGCAGCGCAAGCTCTCCCTCGACGAACTGCGCTATCACGCCGAGCGTATGCCGACCGTCAACAACCGTCTGGCGTTCGCGCAAGGTCTGATGGCCAAGGGCAAGCACGCCGACGCCATCCCCATTCTCGAAGGCGTCCTGGCAGCCGACCAGATTCACTGCCAGGCGATGCACGATCTGGCCGTCTGCCACCTCGCCTGCCATGAACCGCAGCAAGCCGTCGCGATGCTGCAGCGATTGATGCAGAGAGACTTTCGCTGGGCGTATTACCGGGCCTGGCGCACATTGATCGACGCGCACGTTGCCTGCCAAAGGCCCGACGAGGCGCTCAAAGCGTGCCGTGAACTGGTGAAAATGGTGCCGACGCTGGAAAACAAATGCCTGCTGGCGGAGCATCTGCTGGACAACCACCTGAAGTCGGAAGCGATCGAGGTGCTCGACCAAGCCTTGGAGGATCATTCCTATACGCCGCTGGGCAAACGGATGAAGAACTGGAAATGGGCTAGATTGGCGCAGCGGCTATTGCGGGAGGCGGAAATCAAGTAATCGCAGAGTGCGCTCTTCGGGCTCAGAATGTGTCAAACCTTCGCGCGCGAATCATGAACGGAAATCAATTTTTCACTTCAGCGCCCCAACCACTAAGCTCACATTGTGCCCGCCGAAGCCGAAGCTGTTCGACAGGGCGAAGCGCACGCTCATCTTGCGCGCGGTTTTCGGGACGTAATCGAGGTCGCATTGCGGGTCGGGGTTGTCGAGGTTGATCGTCGGATGGACGATGCCGTGCTTGATCGACATCACCGTGGCGATGAGTTCGACGCCGCCGGAGGCGCCGAGGAGGTGGCCGATCATGCTCTTGGTGCTGGAGATGGCGAGCTTGGGGGCGTGATCGCCGAAGACCTTCTTGACGGCGAGGGTTTCGCAGACATCGCCGAGGTCGGTGCTGGTGCCGTGGGCATTGATGTAGTCGATGTCGGACGGGTTGAGCCTGGCGCTCTTGAGGGCGAGTTGCATGGCGCGGGCGGCGCCGATACCTTCGGGGTGCGGGGCGGTGATGTTGAAGGCGTCGGAGGAGCTGCCGGTTCCCAGAAGCTCCGCGTAGATCGGTGCGCCGCGTTTCCTGGCGTGCTCCAGCTCTTCGATGACGAGGATGCCGGCGCCTTCGGAGAGGACGAAGCCGTCGCGGTCCTTGTCGAAGGGGCGGGACGCGGTCTGCGGGCTGTCGTTGCGCGCGGAGAGGGCGCGGGCGGAGATGAACCCTCCCAGGCCCATGTACGTGATGGCCGCCTCCGAGCCGCCGGTGACCATGACGTCGGCTTCATCGAGCTGGATGGTGCGCAGGGCATCGGAGATGGCGTCGCCGGCGGAAGCGCACGCTGTCGAGACGGCCCGACTCGGGCCGGCGAGGCCAAAATGGATGCTGATGTTGCCTGGAGCGGCATTGGGCATCATCTTGGGGATGACGAACGGGCTGACCGACTTGGGGCCGCCGCCTTCCAGAAATTTGGTGTGCTGGGTTTCGTATTCGGTCAGTCCGCCGATGCCGCTGCCAACAATGGTTCCGCAGCGGAAGGGGTCTTCCTTGGCGAGGTCGAAACCGCTGTCGTTGAGCGCTTCGAGGGCGGCGACCATGGCGAACTGCGAGAAGCGGTCCATGCGTCGGCAGGCTTTGCTGTCGAATACCTTTTCGGGGGCCCAGTTCTTGACTTCGCCGCCGATGCGGACCTTGAATTCCTTGGTATCGATTTGCTCGATGAAGCCGATACCGCTCCTGCCCGCGAGCAAGCGATCCCAGTAAGACGGCAGGTCAGCGGCAAGCGGAGTGACCGCGCCCATGCCGGTGATGACGACACGACGCACCATTGCGAAAGTGACTCCTAGGGAGCGGCCAAAGACCGAAGAGGCAGGGGACCAAGAAGCTCACAGGCCGCCACCCGCAGCGGACAGGCCTGTGGGATTGGAAAAAACGTGATCACACTCAGCTGGCCGGCGAGGCCGGGTTAGCGCCGCCGGCGCCTTTTTCCTTGAGCTTGGCTTCGATGTAATCGATCGCCTGGCCGACCGTCTTAATCTTCTCAGCTTCCTCGTCGGGGATGGTGATCTCGAACTCTTCCTCGAGTTCCATCACCAGCTCGACGATGTCGAGCGAGTCAGCGCCGATGTCTTCTTGAAAAGACGTGTTGCGCGTGACCTGTTCTTTGTTCACGCCCAGGTTGTCGCAGACAATCTGGATAATGCGTTCTTCAGTGGTTGCCACAATAGGTTCCTCCCAAAGCGGCTCGAAAACACCTCAACTGGAACACAGGTGTCCACGGAGCCAACCTGGTTCGCAGCAGCCGAACCGCGGCAAAGCATTGCTGCTGCAAAGGTTTATGTACCACACGGATGCTTGTCCTGGCAAGGGCGATTGTCCAGGGGACCTAGCTCGCCGCGCCAATCCAGGCATAACCCGCGTAAAAGAGAAACAATATGGAGAAATCAGTCAAGCGAACAGAGGACCATACCCTTTCCGCGAAAATGTTTATTTTCGCCAGGTTCCACCCGGACCGGCCAAATCATCCCTTCAGGAAGATGTAGATCAGGAAAACGTGCATGCCCATCGCTCCCAGACTGAGCAATAGGCCGATGATCGCCCGCATATTGCCGGCGATGGACCCGTACGATTTCTTGTGCTTGTGCGTCAACAAGGCAAGACCTCCGCTGAGGAGCGCGACAGGCCAAAGCATCGGCATGAGACAGGTCGCGATGGGCGGTATCTTTCCGATACCCCAGACCGTAATTACTTCGTAAGACGATCCGAGGGCGACGAAGCCGAGGACGAAAGAAAGGAAGCCGATCCACAGCGACGCAAGGGCGAAAACGCTGCCGCCAACCGGCATCAGGGCGCTGAGGGCCGAACTCCCCAGATCGGCGGATTCGGTCTCGTCGTCATCGTCCTCGTCGTCATCGTCCTCGTCCTCGGCGACCTTGGCCTTTTTCTTGCGCGGCTTCTCTTCCTCCGCCTCGTCATCCTCGTCACGCGGCTTCTTGGCCGGACGCTTCTCCTGGATCGGCGGCGCCACTGGTTTCTTGGACTTTTTGGGAGTCCCCTCACGAATATCATCATCAGCAGCCATGCAATCACCTCTCCGAAGAATATGCGGCGCCGTGCGCTCACTTGCGCACCTGCACCGATGAAAACAGGGGAACCAACAGATGTCAATGGATTTCTTGACAAATCGTCAATCCTCGGCCCGCTCGCGCACGCTGAATTCGAGCTTCCACTTCTGCTTGCCGTCGCGGCTGATGCACCACAGTTCCAAGGTGCCGACCTCCGTCACTTTGCTGTGCAGATGGACCGGGACCGTGACGCCTTGCTTTCCCGGCGCCTCCAAGGTGGTGCTCATCGGCGCCAGCTCGTCGATCTGGTCTTGCCATTCGTCGAGCAGCGTGCCGACAACATCCACCCGGCGAATCGTAGAGCCGAGGAAGCGGAACTCCGCGGGTTCGCCGACGATCAGGCCGAACTCCTGGCCTGGCACATCGCTCTCGGTGCCTTCCTCCATGCCGAAGGGAACAACGCACAGCGCCTTGATCGGTGGCGGACTGCCTGGGACGGCCGGCAGGGACGTCTCGACGCCGATGTAGTACGAGCGTGCCGCCCCGCCACGGATGCGAATCCCCTTGCCGCGCCGGACCAGGCCGTAGTAGGCGGCCCCGCCGGCGACGGCGCGATCGAGATCGGCGCCTTGCAATTCGCGGACGCCCGCCTTGGGATTGATCCACTTGCCGAGGACGTCCAGCATCCGCGCTCGCAGCGGGTTCGCCTTGAAGACGCCGCCGTTGAACAATACGACCGCCGGCTGGGCTGTTTTCCTTTTTCGTTTTGCGCTCGCGCGTTCCGTAAGCACTTCCTCGTTCCGCGCCAGAAACTGTGCCAGGTGCTTCGTCACCGCCGGATCGGCTGCGTAGGGGAGTCCGATCTCTTGGAGTCCAACCGAGCGTTGCATGCGCGGCTTCTCCTCGCGCGGGCATTCTGGAAAGAAACCCTCGATGAGCACTCTCTCTACGTCGGACTTCTGAAGGTCCCCCTTGATCGTGCCGCCGATGACCTTGCTGCCGCGCCCGAGGACGGTGATCGGCGCCGTCGGCGCCTGACTGGCGAAGATCGTTTCCTTCGCCAGCCGACAGCCGTGCCACAGAGCGTGCATCTGCCCTTGATCGAGCTTGATCCCTTTGGCCGCGAATTGCTGGGCCGCATGATGGGCGAGGGCCAAGTCCATGTTGTCGCCGCCGAGCAGGATGTGATCGCCGACGGCGACGCGCGTCAGCCCGAGTTGGCCCGCTTCTTCGCCGACGGCAATCAGCGAAAAGTCCGACGTGCCGCCGCCGACATCGCACACCAGCACCACATCGCCGACCTCGACCTGCTCGCGCCACTTGTCATGGCTCGCCTCGATCCACGAGTAGAATGCCGACTGCGGCTCCTCGAGTAGCGTGATTCTCTCCAGGCCCGCCGCCTTGGCCGCCTCGACGGTCAGCTCGCGCGCCATCGCATCGAACGACGCGGGCACGGTCAGGATGAGGTCCTGACTTTCGAGGCGATGCTCGGCCACGTCCTTGGCCACGAGATAGTTCCAGGCATCGACGAAGTGCTTGAGATAATAGGTGGTCGCCTCGAGCGGCGAGATGCGCCGGCCATTCTCCGGCGCTTTCCAGGGCAAAATGGCCGACTTGCGATCGACGCCGGAATGGCACAGCCACGACTTCGCCGACGCCACCAGCCGCGTCGGCACTTGCGACCCGAAGACGCGAGCGAATTCGCCGACGCAGTAGTCGCGCTCGGCCGCCCATGGCAGCTTCATCGCGCCGGCGGGCTGTTCGTTGGGACCGGGCAGATAAAGAAACGACGGCAAGAGCGGCCGCTCCTCGACGACGCCGGGGGCGACGACTTGCGGGATCTTCAGATGCGTCAGAACCGCCTTGTCTCCCAGGCCAGTGTCGTAGTATGCCAGCGCGGAGTTGGTGGTGCCCAGATCGATGCCGACGACGAAGCGCGATGCGGCCATGAAATCCCTCTACCCGTTTAGCGTTCGCGGGGCGAGGGCGGGACGCTAAACGAAGACCGGAATGTAGAAAAGCGGTTGTTTCTATTGTACACCTCCCGCACGGCCTGTCGTAGGTGATTTTTTGGATCAAGCGTCCATTAGCAGCCAGCGCGCAAGATTCAGGTAGATCAGGAGCGTAATCATGTCGGTCAGCGCCAGCGCGACCGGCCCGCCTGCGACTTGCGGGTCCCGGCGCAGCAGATGCAACAAATTCGGGATCGCCAGGCCGAGCAAGGCTGCCGCGGTGACGCCTGCCGCGATGCCGCCCAGAATGCAGCAGGCGATCCAAAGTTTGCCAACCCAGGCGAGCGCCGCCAAGCCGACGCAAAGTCCGCACGCACAGCCAAGGATGGCGCCGGTGAACAGCTCGTTGCCGAGCCGCTGGAGAAAGGCGATCCAAGTCGGCCGCTGGGCATGAAGGGATTGCAGAGCAAGACTGACCGACTGGATGCACACGCTCTCGGCCAGCGCAAGCACAACTGGAATAAACAGGGCAAGCGCGACCGCTTGTTGCAGCTCCGCTTCATAGAGCCCGGCGAGCAAGGCTGCCAGGATGCCCCCCGCGATGTTGGCCACGAGCCACGGGAAGCGCTTGCGAAAGGACACGATCGGCGACGCCTGCTGCGCCTCGGACAAATGCACGCCTATGAGCTGGAACAGATCTTCGCTGTCGTCGCGGCGGTCGAGATCGCTCAGCTCTTTCGTGTAGAGATCGACATCGACCAGACCAATCATTCGGCGTTGATCGTCCACAATTGGGAACGCGAGCAACTTGTGCAGGACGAAGAACTCGCAGGCGTCGAGAACGGTTGCGGTATGCGGAATCGCCACGACTTGCTTGACCATGATGTCCGCCAGCAGCGCATTCGATCCGGTCAGAAGGAGTCGACGCGTCGGTACGACGCCGATCAGTCGGCCGTCGGGTTCCGTGATGTAAAAGTAGATGATCCGCCCTTCCGGCTGTTGCGTCTGGATGCTGGCCAGTGCCTGCGCCACCGACTGGTCGGCTCGAAGCCGGACGAAATCGCGGCGCATGTACTCGGTGACGGCGTCATGAAGCGCATCATTGGTAAGCGTTTCCGGCATGGGAAATCCTTTTGGCCCGTTGTTGTTAATGGATATGGAAAACCCGCGGTTAATGGAGAGCCGACACAGCCGAGGATTGGGGAGTTCATATGAATAATGGCATGACGACCGCGATTCGAAAGATTCTGGACAAAGCGACTGCCGGCGAGCGCCTCTCGTTCGCCGATGGGGTCGCGCTGTTCGAGTGCAAGGATCTGAACGCCCTGGGACGTGCCGCCGACGCCGTCACGCGCCGGCTGCATCCGGCGCCGGTGCGCACCTATAACATCGACCGCAACATCAACTACACGAACGTCTGCGCCGCAGTCTGCGACTTCTGCGCCTTCTTTCGCAAGAGCGGCGCCGATGATGCTTACGTCCTATCTCGCGAGGAACTGTACAAGAAGATCGACGAAACGATCGCGCTCGGTGGCGATCAGGCTCTGCTACAAGGCGGCAACCACCCGGCGCTCAAGCTCGAATGGTATGAAGACCTGTTGCGCGATCTGAAGGCGCGCTATCCGAAGTTCAACCTGCACGCCTTCAGCGCTCCGGAAATCTGCAACTTCGTCAAGCTCAACAAGCTTCCGCTGCGCGAAGTGCTGACCCGCCTCAAAGCCGCCGGCATGGGGAGCTTGCCCGGCGGCGGCGGCGAGATTTTGGTGGATCGCGTCCGCACGGCCATCACCGTCAACAAGTGCCTGACCAACGACTGGCTCGACGTCCACCGCGTCTGGCATCAGCTCGGCGGACGCTCCACCTGCACCATGATGTTCGGCCACGTCGAGACCTTGGCCGAACGCATCGAATCGCTTGATCGCCTGCGGCAACTGCAAGACGAGACGCACGGCTTCACTGCGTTCATCTGCTGGACATTGCAGCCGCCCGCATTTCCCCCATCTCCCCAACGGGGGAGAGGGGCCGGGGGTGAAGGGGCAGGCGTTAACATGGCGCAGATCGCCCCGGTTGGTTCGTTCGAGTATCTGCGCACGCAGGCGATCGCAAGGCTCTATCTCGACAACATTCCGAACATCCAATCATCGTGGGTCACGCAAGGCCTCAAGGTCGGCCAACTCGCGCTCCTTTTCGGCGCCAACGACATGGGCAGTTTGATGATCGAGGAGAACGTGGTCGCCTCGGCCGGCACCGTCCACTACCTCACGCTCGAGCAAATCAAAAACGCCATCCGCGAGCTTGGCTATGAACCGCGGCAGCGCAATGTGTTTTACGAGTACGTCGATGGGCTGCATGCGGCTTAGCGGTCGCATGGCGCCACGCGAACGCCAAGCCGCAAGCGGCATTTCCGTTCCGCTGCCAATTGCTTATGATGTTACCCATTGAAGCATCTTCTCCATGATTAGGGGGCATCGCATGAAATCACTCAAATTGGTCCTGGCGCTGTTCGTGCTCGCAACGGTGGCGAGCCTCGCCTATGTCGCCCAGCAAGGCGACGGCAGCGGCACGGGGATGGTGTCGGCGGCGCAGTCGTTCGTCGGCGGCCTGACAGCGGACCAGAAAAAACAGGCGGTCTTCGACTTCGACGACAAGGAACGATTCAACTGGCACTTCATCCCGCTACAGGATGCCAAGACCCGCAAGTACACCCGTAAGGGTTTGCCCCTTGAGGAGATGAGCGCCGAGCAAAAGAAGGCCGCCCTCGCTTTGGTCAAGGCCGGCACGAGCGATTCGGGCAACGTGGCCGTCACCACCATCATGAGCCTTGAAGCCATCCTGCTCGAACAGGAAGGCCCCAAGAGCGCCATGGTCCGCAATCCCGGCTGGTACTTCTTCACCGTCTTCGGCACTCCCTCAAAGACCGGCAAATGGGGCTGGCGCGTCGAGGGACATCATCTGTCGATGAACTTCACCATGCAAGGCACGCAGGTCGTTTCGTCAACGCCATGCTTCTTCGGCGCCAATCCGGCCGAGGTCAAGGGGGGCGCCAACAAGGGTAAGCGCATCTTGCCGCAAGCCGAGGATTATGCGCTCGAACTCTTCAAATCACTCGATGAGGATCAGAAGAAGCTCGCGCATCAGCCCAAACACTTCGGCGAACCCGGCGCCCTCTTGAAAAAGCCCAAGGTGGACAAGGCGGTCGGCCTGGCGGCGGGCAAGATGACCAAGGAGCAAAAGGCGACGCTCGTCAAGCTGCTCAAGAGCTATACGGGACGCATGCCCGCCGACGTGGCCGCTCAGGAGATGAAGCAGGTGGATCAAGGCGGCCTGGATAGCGTTCATTTCGCCTTCACCGGCTCGACGGCGTCAGGCAAGGGCTTCACCTATCGCGTGCAGGGGCCGAGCTTCCTGGTCGAGTTCCTGAACATCCAGGCGGATTCGGGCAAGAATCCCGCCAACCACATCCATAGTTGCTGGCGCCGTCTCGAAGGCGACTTCGGGCTTTAATGGCAGGATGAAGGCTGAAGGGTGAAAAAAGGAATGTCCTTCAGCCTTCTTCCTTCATCCCTCATCCTTTCATTCATGCCGCCAATCACGCTCGAACAAGCGTTGTTTCATCGCCCCGACCATGAGGCGCCGCGGTTGGTTGCGCGCTCGGCCGGCTTTGACGCAGCCTGGATTGCCGACGCCCAGGAGCTCATCGACGGCTTCGGCGAGCGCCGCGGCGCCTTGCCCTGCCCGCTGACGGTGTTCGCCAAACCGATCGGCTTCAAGCACGTGGCGATCGCGCGCGTCAGGGACGATAAGCCGGAGGCTTTCGCGTCCGGGCTGCGTTTGCTGGGCTTGCACTTTCACTTTCTCGTGGTGGAGCGGAAAGCCTACGAAGCGTGCATTCGCGACCCGTTCATGCTGGCGGAGAAAATCGCGCCGACCTGGGACGCGCCCGACACGCTGCCGGCCTTGACGATTGCCGAGGACACGTTCAAGCCGCGCACCTTGGAGCAGGTGCAAGGCGTGCTCAAGCGCATCAAGGCGGCGGCGTTGCGCGAAGGGGAGGATCCCGAGGCGCCCGACTTCGAGCGCAACCTGGAGAATTCCGAAAGCCCCTCCTTGCTCGGCGGCGCCCAGATTCTCGTGGACGGCGGCCGGCTCGTCTTCGAGCGGCCCGAAGGCGACCTGCGCATGGTCTCCGGACTGTGGCTGCTCTTACCGGAGATGACGCGGTGCCGGCTTTGGCCTACCAGTTTCGCCTTCAGCCAGGACCTCGATTTTGATGTCTTGGTGGCGCCGTTTGTCGATGAGATCGTGCTGGAAAGCTACACGACCGAGGAGCAGGCGGCGGGTTATCCGGAGGGTAGCTATGAGTACGCCCTCCAGCACGCGGCCGAGTCGGGCACGCAGGAGGATCTCGATGCCGTCTTCAGCCGGCGCGACGGCCATCACACGGTCCGGCTCGCAATCCTGCTGCTGGTGCTGGTATCGGCGCTAGTATTCGCGTCGCAATGGCTCGACTTCCACCCGGTGCCGCAAACCGAGCAGCAGCAGAAGGTCGCTGCCGCAACGGGTATCGTCGGCGTAGGCGACCCCTGGACGGCGCTCGGCATGATCATTCACGGCGACACGGTCTGGAAGCCGGAGGGGAAGAAGAAATGATCGCCAAGGAAGAACAAGTTCTCGTCATATCGACCCGCGTCTTTCACGCCGCGGGCCCCTTCCACGGTTTGACCCGCGACGTCGACCACTACTTGCCGAAGCTGCTCGATCCGAAGCAGGGCCGCTTCATGCCGCGCGCGCTGGCCGAGGAGGACCCAAGCTTCAAGCAGCTCATCCCTTATGTCGTCTTGAAGTTTCGCGATCAGCTCTTCCACTACAGGCGTGGCAAAGGCATGGGCGAAAAACGCCTGCACGGCCTGCGCTCCGTCGGCATCGGCGGGCACATCAACCCGACCGATCTTGAATGTGGTCCTCATGCTCCGCATGAGGAGATCGTCACGCGGAGCGTGACGCCCACACATCCGTATCGGCAAGGATTGGAGCGCGAAATTGCCGAGGAGATCGTACTCGACGCGAGCTATCGCGAAACGCTATTTGGCTTCATCAACGACGACTCGACGCCGGTCGGCAGTGTGCATCTGGGCATCGTGCATGTCTTCGAGCTTGACGAGCCGAAGGTACAGCGGCGTGAAGTTGATCTGATGGAGTCAGGATTTGCGCCGATCGCGGAGCTGGCGCAGGCGAAGGATGCGTTCGAAACGTGGTCGCGTTTTGTGCTGGAGGAATTAGCGACATAAAAAAGCCGCTTGCGGTTTAGCGCTCGCATGGCGCCAGGCGAACACTAAACCGCAAGCGCGATAATCACGACATATTCATGCCCATCAAGAACTCCGCGTTCGACTTCGTCTTGCGGACGCGGCTCACCAGCATTTCCATCGCTTCCACCGGATGCATATCGCTCAGGACGCGGCGGAGAAGGCGAATTTTTTCGATCTCGGCGGGGTGCAGGAGCAGCTCTTCCTTGCGGGTGCCGGAGCGGTTGATGTCGATGGCGGGCCAGACGCGCTTATCGACGAGCCGGCGATCAAGGTGGAGCTCCATGTTACCGGTGCCTTTGAATTCCTCGAAGATTACGTCATCCATGCGGCTGCCGGTGTCGATGAGGGCGGTCGCCAGGATGGTGAGGCTGCCGCCTTCTTCGGTCTGACGGGCGGCGCCGAAGAAGCGTTTGGGCTTTTGCATGGCGTTGGTATCGAGGCCGCCAGAGAGGAGTTTGCCGCCGGACGGGGCCTCCGTGTTGTGAGCGCGGGCCAGACGGGTGATCGAGTCGAGCAGGACGACAACGTCCTTGCCGCCTTCGACCATGCGCTTGGCCTTTTCGATGACGATGTCGGCGACATGAACGTGCTGGTCGGACGGCTCGTCGAAGGTGCTGGCGACGACCTCACAGTTCGGGCCGGCGACGGTGCGGGCCATGTCGGTCACTTCTTCGGGGCGTTCGTCGATGAGCAGCACGATGAGATAGGTTTCCGGATGGTTTTTGAGCAGGCTCAAGGCGATCTTTTGCAAGAGGATCGTCTTGCCGGCGCGCGGCGGCGATACGATGAGCCCGCGCTGGCCCCGGCCGATTGGCGTCACCATGTCCACGACGCGCATGTTGAGCTCTTCGGCACTCGTTTCGAGGATGAGCCGGCGGTTCGGGTGCAGCGGCGTGAGGTCCTCGAAAGTGGTCGGCGAGATGCGCTCTTCGGGATTGAGACCATTGACCAGATCGACCTGCATCAAGGCGAAATTGTCCTGGCCTTCGACGGGAAGGCGAATCGGGCCTTCGACGACCAGGCCGGTCTTGAGGCCGACACGGCGAATCTGGCTCGGCGACACGTAGATGTCTTCCGGCGAGGCCAAATAGCTGTGGGCGCTGGAACGCAGAAAGCCATAGCCGTCCGGGAGCACTTCGAGCGTGCCGGAGCCGCGCACGATCAGGCCGCGTTCGATCTGCTTGCGTACAACGCCCATGATGAGTTGGCCGCGGTTCATGCCGGTGTGCTCGAAGATGCCTTCCTTCTCGGCGAAGGCGAAGAGCTTCGGCATGGGGAGGCGATAGAGATCGTCAAGGCGGGTGGCGGCGGCGTGGGCCGGCGATAGTTGAGAAGCGGGATTTGGCGCCTGCGGCGGGGAAACCGGAGCGGGAGCAGCAGCGGGGATGGTTTCGCCGGCAGCGCCGACAGGTGACGGTTTTCGAATGATACGACGGCGAACGGCACTGCCCGCCGCCGAGGTGGTTGGAGTATTCGTCACGTTACTCGAACCTTCGTCGCCACGTGCGACGGCCATAGCAATACCTCCAAAAGCAACAGAGTTGACGGCTGCCGAAACCCGGCAGCGAGACACAATTACACAAAAACACGTATCTTGATTTCGAGCCCGCAGGCCCGAGCAAAAGATTCTCTCGCCCAGAATTTCGAAGCGTTCAAGGAAAGCGAACGGATTCTATATCCATCCCACGAAACCAGGGAAAACCATCACAATGGCTCGGAGGTCGGCGCGGTCACCCAAGGATGGCCGGCAGACGATAAGATGAAATCATGCGTGGTGAAGGAGTCCCGGGAACATTCCGCCTGAACGTCCGCGGGGCAGGAAAGCGAACCTTCCTTACGAGCCCCTTTCCTCCCTGAATGGGGTTGATGGCTACGGTATCTTGGTCAAATGCCGGAAAAAAGGGAAGCGCAATTTTGCCGTTTTTTGCTAATTTCAGTTGGCTAGGTTACAAGATTGGCAAAATGCCGATATCCTTGACCGGGTGCGGATTCCCACCGCACGTTCAAGATGTATATGTATTATGGCATGAATTTCGAAATTGGAAAGGGGAATTTTCAGGATTTTATTTCATTGCCCCTCTTGGTTAAGCGCCCACTTGGCGCCGCGCGGGCGCTTAACCAAGACCGGCGTCCTGACTAAATATGGAAACCGACATCCTTCCCGCCACCGCCGCCACGACCTACCGCACCAGCCGCGGGCGCTCGACGCCGCTCGGCGCCACACCGCTGGCCGAGGGGGTCAACTTCGTACTAATGTGCCGGCACGGCACCGCCGTGAATCTCGTCCTACAGAAGGTGGACAGCGACGAGGTGCTCGCCGAAATCCCGCTCGAGCCGCGCAAGCATCGCACCGGCGATCTCTGGCACATTCATATCTATGATCCACCCAAAACTTTCCGTTACGGCTGGCGCGTCAATGGGCCCAAGGGAGGCGGCCATCGCTTCGATCCGAAGCTCATCCTCCTCGATCCGAGCTGCACCGCCGTTGCCGACGGCACGCACTGGGGCTGCAACGGACATTATTTCAACGGCACGAATCACGAACGCGGCACCCATCGGCGCAGCCTCTATCAGCGCCGCCATTACGACTGGCGCGAAGACGTGCCGCCGCTCACGTTGCTCGAAGACTCGATCGTCTATGAACTGCACGTGCGCGGCTTCACGATGCACCCGGCCGCGCTGGTCTCCAAGCCCGGCACGTTCGCCGGCCTGATCGAGAAAATAACGTATTTGCGGGAACTCGGCGTGACCGCGGTCGAACTGCTGCCGGTATTCGAGTTTGACGAGGACGATTGCGTCTTCGTCAATCCGGGCACGAAGCAGTGCCTGAAGAATTTCTGGGGCTACAACAGCATCGCGTTCGCCGCTCCGAAAGCCGCCTACGCCCACAGCGGCACCGAACATACCCAGATCAACGAGTTCCGCGACCTGGTGCGCGCTTTCCATGAAGCCGGCATTGAAGTCATCCTCGACGTCGTCTTCAACCACACCGGCGAAGGGGACGATCGCGGCCGAACCTACTCCTTCCGCGGGCTCGACAACGATCTCTACTACCTCCTCGGCGACGGCGGCAATTACCTTAACCTCACCGGTTGCGGCAACACCGTCAACTGCAACCATCCGATCGTCCGCGAGCTGATTCTTACGTGCCTGAGATTCTGGGTCGGCGAAATGCACGTGGACGGGCTGCGTTTCGATCTCGCCTCGATCTTTGGCCGCGACCGCAAGGGGAATGTGCTAGTCGATCCGCCGATCGTCGAGATGATCTCCGAGGACGGGCTGCTGCGCGACACGAAACTGATCGCGGAACCGTGGGACGCCGCCGGACTCTATCAGGTGGGCAGCTTTCCGACGTTCGGCGGCCGGTGGTCGGAATGGAACGGACGCTATCGCGACGATGTACGCCGCTTCTGGCGCGGCGATGCCGGCATGGTCGGCGCCCTCGCCACGCGTCTGTGCGGCAGCTCCGATCTCTATGAACACTCCGGCCGACTGCCGAACCATTCGCTCAACTTCGTCACCTGCCACGACGGCTTCACGCTTTGGGACCTCGTCTCCTACAACCACAAGCACAACGAAGCCAACGGCGAAGGCGGCCGCGACGGCATGGACGAAAACCTTTCCTGGAACTGCGGCGTCGAAGGCCCGACGCACGATCGGGAAATCATCCGCCTGCGCCAACGTCAGGCGAAGAACCTGCTGACGACGCTGATGATCTCGCAAGGGGTGCCGATGTTGCTCGGCGGCGACGAATTCCTGCGCACGCAGCAGGGAAACAACAACGCCTGGTGTCAGGACAACGACATCAGCTGGATCGATTGGCGCCTGCGCGACACGCATGCCGACTTCTTCCGCTTCGTCGCCATGCTGATCGCGCTGCGCAAGCGCCATCCCGCGTTGCGGCGGCGCGACTTCCTGCGTGGCAGCGGCATCCATCGTGATCTGCGCCCGGACGTGATCTGGCACGGCGTCGAGCCCTTCAGGCCCGATTTCTCGCATTCGAGTCGCACCCTGGCGTTCTGCCTCGACGGCACCCAGACGCAGCGCGATCCCGATCGCGACCTCTACGTCGCCTGCAACGCCTGGATCGACGCCATCCCGTTCCGTATCCCACGCTCGCCCAACGGCAAGCCGTGGCGCCTCGCCATCGACACCGCGCGATCGTCGCCGGACGATATCGCCGGTCTCGACGAAGGCCCGATGATCCCGTCCGAGTTGACGTACGCTGTTGCGGCCCACGCCATGATCGTGCTCGTTGCGGAGGAGTAACGTCCGCCGGTCTTCGTCTGGCGCCGCGCGAGCGCAAAACCAGACGGGGAAACAAAATCGCACCAGCGGCGGTTTCTTGATTGTGTTCCCCACCATCCTGGCGTACATTGCTCTTTGATCGAAAATGTCCACCCCCCTGTTTGGCATCGTCCCAGGAGCGCTCTCCATGTTGACTCGTAACATTCGGGTGGCGGCATCTTGCACGGCGCTCGTCTGCGTCATTGCCGCCTTGTTTTCAAACCTCTCCCTCCGCGCCGGCGACAAGAAAAAGGACGACGCACAGAAGGGAGCGAAAAAGGAAGAGAAAAAGACGGAGGGACCGACCAAGGCGGAGCCGATCCTTAGCAAGACCGGCGAGTTGAAGGCGACCGACGAGAAAGATACGAAGCTGAAACAGTCGCCGCGTAAACTATTTCCGATCAAGCTCGTCGAGGGGAAGGTCTACCAGATCGATCTCAAGAGCAAGGACTTTGACGCCTACCTGCGGCTGGAAGATCCCGCCGGCGAGCAAGTCGCGTTCAACGATGATCTCGACGCGTCCACGACCCAGGACTCCCGCATCGTCTACAAGGCGGCCAAGTCGGGCGACTACAAGATAATCGTCACCAGCTTCGACAAGAAGGCCGGCAACTTCAGCCTCGCTGTCGTGGAAGTCTCCGACAAGGCGCCCCTCTTGACCGGCAGCCGGTTTCAGGGCAAGGCCATCGCGTTAAAGCTCGTGAACGGCAAAGTGGCATTCACCGGCGAATTCACCGAAGCCGACCCTAGCCATTTCAAGCGTTACTACAAGCTCTTCACGATCCGCCTCGAAAAGGGGCAAATTTACCGTATCGATCACCGCAGCCGCGGCGATGATCCCAAATTCGACCCGTACCTCGTCCTCGAAGACACCACCGGCGCCCTGCTCGAGATCGACGACGACGGCGGCGATAAGGCCCTGGACGCGCGCATCGTCTTTCAGCCCGCGGAGACGGGTACGTATCGCATCATTGCCACGACGGTTCCCGTCAACCAGATCGGCCGCTTTGTTCTCGAGGTCGGCCCCGACGTTGAGGCCAAGAAGGGGAAGAAATAGTCGCGTTCCACTGCGTCGATAGTGCACCGATTCCAAGCACCCTGCTGTTTCCATCATCCGAGGAGTCCTATTTATGTTGAGCTTTCGCAGAATATGGCTGACGGCATCCCTGCTCGGCCTGGGCTGTCTTCTCCTTGCCGGCGCAGGCGTCGGCGCTGAGGAAAAGAAAAAGGAAGAGAAAAAGAAAGCTGGGACCACCAGCAGGTTCCCCGGCAAAACCATCGACCTGAAGCTCAAGGACGGCAAGGCCCTCCAGGAAGCCGAATTCACCGAGAATGATCCCAAGGCCCTCGGTCGATTCCATTACAAGGTCTTCACCGTCCAGCTTGAGAAAGGCAAGATCTACCGCATCGATCATCGCGGCAACGGCGACGATCCGAAATTCGATCCCTATCTCATCCTCGAAGGTAACGACGGCGTCCAGCTGGAAGCCGACGACGACAGCGGCGGCGGTCTCAACGCCCGCATCGTCATCAAGCCAACCAAGACCGGCATGTATCGCATCGTCGCCACCACCTTCGTCCCGGGACAGACGGGCAAGTTCGCCATCGATATCGGCGCTCCCGACGCCAAGGATGCCAAATTGGCTGAACTCAAGTTCTCGATCAATGGCTTCGGCACTCTCACCGCCGCCCAGCGCCAGAAGGTGGCAGCCGACGTCTCCAAGCACCTGCTCGACCGCGACGGCGACCTGACCATTGCCGACTTCCAGGTCACGTTCACCCTTGCCATGGAAGCCGAGTCGGAGGACATCAAGCTCGCCCGTGAAGTCTACAAGGACGCCATCAAGTACTTCTCCGCAGCCAAGAACGAGAAGCTTGCCACCCAGCTGACCCGCCAGTTCGAAGGCGGCCTCAAGAACCTCGACAAGCTCGGCAAACCCATGGAGATCACCGGCAAGACCACTGAGGGCAAGAACTTCGATCTCAGGAACCTCAAGGGCAAGGTCGTCCTCGTCGATTTCTGGGCCACCTGGTGCGGCCCGTGCATCGCCGAACTGCCCAACATGGAGCAAGCCTACGCCAAGTATCACGGCAAGGGCTTCGACATCATCGGCATCAGCCTGGACCGCCCGGGCGACGATGACAAGCTCACCAAGTTCATGGAGGGGCGCAAGATGCCGTGGCCGTGCATCAACATCGAAGATAGCCGCAAGCTGGTGGACAAGTACCAGGTGCAGGCGATCCCGTACCCAGTACTGGTCGATCAGACCGGCAACGTGGTATCGTTCCGCGCCCGCGGCCCGCAGCTCGAACGGCTGTTGGAACGGTTGTTGAAGGAGAAGAAGTAGCGCGAGCGGCCAAGCCGTTTTCTCTCGATCGTGACTGGGATTAAGCAACCCCCGGAGGGATCCCACTCTTCCGGGGGCTTATTGCTTTCTTTTGGAGAGAAACCGAGTGTTCGCCGACCTTCTGCCGCCAAAAACCTTGGTCTTCGATTGGTATCTGCTCGGCTGGCCTTACGGTCTAATCGCATTCCTGTTCACCGTTGCCGCGCTGGTCGCGCTCTACTTCTTTCTTGCGCCGAAATTCTCGCGAAAGCTTTGGGCCGTGTTGCTGTGTATGGGTTTGTTCCTTGTGGCGGATTACGCTGTTTATTTCGTGGGGATCAATCTGCCGCGCCCGCGACGGAACCCGCCGGTAGCCAACCGCAGACTGAGTGTTTTTTCGGATTTCGCATGATTCGCACTGCCCCGCCAACCGGAAGCCGGTAAAATAAATCCTTCCGAGAAATGCGCGGCGTGATGTCAAGGTCGGCTGTGCCGGCCGGTGGGTACCCCCTTGTCGAGTTGGCAAACGGTTACAACGCAAGTCTTAACCCCTTGACGTAGAATCTCTTGCGTGTACGCTCCAGTTTGCCAACTGAAAGAAAAGGCATGCATTTCTCGGATGAGCCGCATTGTCATGCTGTCCGTGTGATCCAACCTGCCGAGATGATGCCCATGCAACGATTTCTTCTCGTCGCGCTTATATTCGGTTTTGCCATCCGAGTAAGCGCTCAAGACAAAGCGATCGCGCCGGAGCAACTCGAATTCTTCGAGAAGAAGGTGCGTCCCGTCCTCGTGCAGCATTGCTTTGAATGCCATGCCGCGACCGCGAAGAAGGTGCGCGGCGGCCTGCTGCTCGATAGCCGGGCCCGCGTGCTCGAAGGCGGCGACAACGGGCCGGCGATCGTGCCGGGCGATCCGGAAAAAAGCCGGCTGATCGAGGCGATCCGCTACACGCGCGTCGATCTGAAGATGCCCAAGAAGGGGAAGCTGCCCGATGCGGTAATCGCCGACTTGACCGCGTGGGTGAAGATGGGGGCGCCATGGCCCGACGAGAAGCAGGCCAAGAAGGGCGTGTCTCGCGAATTCGACCTGGCGAAACGCAAGGCGGAACACTGGTGCTGGCGGCCGATCGTCGCTGCCGAGGTGCCGAGTGTGAAGGACACCGCCTGGCCGAATGGCAACATCGACCGCTTTCTGTTGGCGAAGCTGGAGGCCAAGGGGCTCAAGCCGGCGCCGGCGGCCGACCCGCGCACGCTGCTTCGGCGATTGTACTTCGATATCATCGGGCTGCCGCCGTCGCGCGATGAGGTTGAGTGTTTTGTCAAAGCCTGGGATGGGGCGGGCGCTAAACGGGGAAAAGTGATCGAGGAGGTTGTCGATCGGTTGCTGGAGGCGCCGCAATTCGGCGAGCGCTGGGGCCGGCACTGGCTCGACCTGGTGCGTTATGCCGAGAGCCGTGGGCATGAGTTCGATTACACGATCCCCAACGCGCATCACTATCGCGATTACGTCATCCGCGCTTTCAACGCCGACGTGCCGTACAACCAGCTCGTTCACGAACACATCGCCGGCGACCTCCTGAAGAACCCGCGGCTCGGCAGACGAGCCGCGAGCGTAAGCGACCGGAGTGAAGACACGTTCAACGAGTCGATCCTCGGCACCGCGTTCTGGTTCCTCGGCGAGGAAGTGCATTCGCCGGTGGACATTCGCCAGGACCAGGCCGACCGCTTCGACAACCGCATCGACGTGATGACGAAGACGTTCCTCGGCCTGACCGTGGCCTGCGCCCGCTGCCACGATCACAAGTTCGACGCGATCTCGACGAAGGACTACTACGCCCTATTCGGCGTGCTTGAGAGCAGCAACTATCGGCTGGCGCGCTTCGACACGATGACGCACAACCGCAAGATCGCGGAAGAGCTTGCCAAGCTTCGGGACGAGAGCCGCAAGCCGTTACAAAAAGCGTTTGCAAACGCCGCGGCGCCGACGATCGCCAAATTGGATGCCTATCTTCTGACTGCTGCGGGCATTGAAGATCGCTCGAAGGATCTGGATGCGGAGCTTCTCAAACGGTGGAAAGATGCGCTTGCACAGGCGGCGAAAAACGACCTGTCGCCGCTCCATCCCTTCGTGAAAGCTGCTACGGAGAAAAAGCTTTCCGTTCAAGAGGTGTTACAGCCATTCCGGAAGCGTTGGCCAATTCCCGAGTTCCCGATGTATGCCGATCTCATCGTTGATTACGGCAGCCCATCAAAAACAGCTTGGCTGCCGGATGACGTGTCGTTCGGGCTTCGTCCGTTGCATCCAGGCGAGAGTATCCTTGGCACGTCGCCACTGCGTCCCATCGCTCGCATTGTCGAAGTCAGCGCAGCGGAACGGGATCGATCGCTGGACGGCTTTCGTCTGGCGGCAGGTGCTCAGAACGAATCGGGTTCGCTCGGCGGCGCGCAGCGTCCTGGGCGAACGCTGCGCACGCCGGAATTCACGCTCAAGCACGGAAAGGTGTTTGCCTACGTCAAGGGAAGCGGCATGATCTACGCGGCGGTCGGTCAGCACATCATGCTGGCCGGTCCGCTCCATGGCCAGCTGGTGCAGAAGTTCGCGACGGGAGACAAATTCCAATGGGTTGCGGTCAACTTGATGCCATATAAGGGCCAGCGTGCCCATCTCGAATTCACGCCGAACGTGGGCGCCGATTTCGCTTGCGCGGTGGTCGTACAGGGTGAGACTGCGCCGACTTTCGCAATGCCTCCCGCGATAGCTGTGTTGGTGCAAATGCACCCTGAGGACAAATCAATCAGCGCGCTGGCGAAGTCCTATCAAGCGGCCTTCAATGACGTTGCTTTTGTATTCAATCCGAAAGGAAAACTCGAATTCGATCCGGCGCTTCTCTATGCGTCCCTGATGAACTGGATGGTGCAGAACGCCGACCTTTTTTACATGTCCGACAGCGAGCAGGCGAAGCATCTCGCCGAGGTCGCTGCGCCAATTCTCGACCAGCACAAGAAACTCCTCGCCCAGATCAAGCTCGACTCGCGTCTCAGCCCCGCCATGCAGGACGGCAGCGGCACCGAGGAGTTCGTCTTCACGCGCGGCAATCACAAGACGCTTGGCGAACGCGTGCCCCGCCGCTTTCTCGAAGCGCTCGCCGGGCCGCACAAGCTCGACATCAAGGCCGGCAGCGGCCGGCTTGAACTCGCGCAGCAGATGACCGACCCGGCAACGAACCCGCTCATCACACGCGTCTACGTCAATCGCGTCTGGCATCATCTGTTTGGCCGCGGTATTGTTGGCTCGGTCGATAACTTCGGCGTTCTCGGCGAAGCGCCGACGCATCCGGAGCTGCTCGACTTTCTCGCCTATCGGTTCGACAAGGACGGCTGGTCCACGAAAAAGCTAATCCGCTCGCTGGTGCTGTCGCAGGCGTATCAGATGTCGTCGGCGCCGGATGAGCAAGCCGACCAGGCCGATCCGCAGAATTTGCTCTTGCACCGCATGAGGCTGCGCCGGCTCGAAGGCGAGGCGATTCGCGATTCGATTCTGAAGATCTCAGGCCGGCTCAACACCACGATGTACGGCCCGTCGGTTCCCGTTAATCTGACGCCGTTCCAGGACGGCCGCGGCAGGCCCGCCAGCGGCCCGCTCGACGGCGACGGCCGACGCAGCGTTTATCTCGCGGTGCGGCGCAACTTCCTGTCGGCGTTCCTGCTCGCATTCGACACGCCGGCCCCGTTCTCGACGGTCGGCAAACGGACCAACTCAAATGTGCCGGCGCAAGCGCTGATTCTCATGAACGATCCGTTCGTGCATCAACAGGCCGATGTATGGGCCAAGCGCGTAGTGGCCGAAAAGGCAAGCGGCGCTGATCGCATACGTGGCATGTATCTCGATGCCTTCGCGCGGCCGCCGACGCCTGCGGAATTGCAAGCGTGCCAGGCCTATCTGGGATCGACGCCGGACGTGCGCCGCTGGGCCGACCTGGCACATGTTTTGATCAATACGAAGGAGTTCTACTTTGTGAATTGAAGAGGGGGGCTACTTTGCCGCGAGTTCGGCCATGTTGAGCCCCAGCTGTTCCATTTCGGGCTTGACGCGTGTTTCGAAGCAGCAGGGGCAGACGCCGTGCGAGGAGCGGACGCCGAACTGAGCCGATGCATAGTTCTCCATGCTGACCCACTGATTCTCCTCGGTGCGGATATTCTTGCAGTAAGCACATACCGACATCAGCGATTCGAGCTGCCTGGTGTGGTTCTGCAAGCCGACAATGCGCTCCGCGACGGTTAGCCTGGCGGCGAGGTAACCGTCCTCGAACGGTTTCTGCAAAAAATCATCGGCGCCCGCCTTGATGCCGGTCCGGTAGTTTTCCATGGCCCCGTGCGACGTGATCAGAATAATGTAGGAATAGCTGGTGCTCGGCCGAGAGCGGATCATGCTGCAGAGCTTCAAGCCATCGAGGACTGGCATGACCCAATCGGAGATCACGACCGGGAAGTAGGACTTCTGGAACTTCTCCCACGCGTCGGCCCCGTTGACCGCGTGGACGACTTGATGCCCGAGCCGGCCGAGCGTTTCGCCGATGATCATGCGAATCGTGCTGCTGTCGTCCGCGAGAAGGATTCTCATGGGTTCTCCGTCCAGGTTCGGCATGGACGAGCGTGGACGTAAGTCCTGTGTGCCGGTCCATGCACGCGAATCAGGCGTTGCTCTAACCTAGCATACAATGATACTTCATGCTTGTGAAAGTCTGGTGCAGAAGAGTAAATGAAGGCGAGATCAGCAAGATGAGTCACTGCAACCGCTTCCGTCCTGCCTCCCTCACACGCCGCGACATGCTGCGCACCTGTGCCGGTGGCTTCGGCGCCGTCGCGCTCGCGGCCCTTGGCGTCGATTACGCCAATCCGCAGCCGGCGGGGACGCATCAACTGGCGCGTGCGCGCAACGTCATCTTTCTCTACATGGACGGTGGCGTCAGCCAGGTCGATTCGTTCGACCACAAGCCGCTGCTCGAGCGTTATCATGGCCGCGATCCGCACACCGTCTTCACCGTCGAGCCGACGCAGTTCAACAACGTCGGCCGCGTCATGATGTCGCCGTGGCGTTTTCGCCGGCATGGGCAGTGCGGCCAGTGGGTAAGCGAATTGTTCCCGCACCTGGCCCGGCACGTCGATGATCTCGCCTTCGTCCACTCGATGACGTCGAACTTTTCGGAGCACACCAGCGCTAACTATTTTCTGCACACCGGCACCGGCCTTCAGGGTCGGCCGAGCATGGGCGCCTGGCTCGGCTACGGGCTCGGCAGCGACAATCGCAACCTGCCCGGCTTCATCGTCCTCAACGGCGGACTCATTCCCCCGGGCGGGCTCGATAACTTCAACAGCGGCTTCCTCCCCGCCGCCTATCAGGGTTCCGTCTTTCGCCCCGGCGATCCCCCCGTCGCCAACATTCGGCCGCTCGAAGCGACTCCCGAACAGCAGAGGCAGAAGCTCGATCTCCTACGCCAACTCGATCGCGCCGGCCAGGAGCGCATCGGCCGCGTCGATGAGATCGAGTCAGCCATCGCCAATGCCGAGACCGCGTTTCGCATGCAAGCCGCCGTCCCGGAATTGATGGACCTGACGGGTGAATCGAACGCGACCAAGGATCTCTACGGCGTCAACTCCAACTTCAACGGCACGCGCATCTTCGCTACCGAGTGTTTGATCGCGCGCCGACTCGTCGAGCGCGGCGTCCGCTTCATTGAGCTGACTTGCCCCAGCATCGGCCATGACCGCTGGGACCAGCACGGCGACCTGAAGCGCGGCCACGAGGACAACGCCCGCGCCGTCGACCAGCCGATCGCCGCACTCTTGCGCGATCTCAAGACGCGCGGCCTATGGGACCAGACCCTGGTGGTTTGGACCGGCGAATTCGGTCGCACGCCGTTTGCGCAAGGGAGCGATGGCCGAGATCACAACCCGTTCGGCTTCACGCTGTGGCTGGCCGGCGGCGGCGTCAAGCCTGGCGTCTCCTATGGCGCGACCGACGAGTTCGGCTACAAGGCGGTCCAGGGCGTCCGCGAAATCCACGACCTGCACGCGACCATGCTCCACCTCTTGGGCGTCGATCACACACGGCAAACCTTCCGCTTTGGCGGCCGCGACATGCGCCTTACCGACGTGCATGGCGAGGTCATTCGCGAGGTCGTGGCGTAGTTGCGTTGGCTCAATTCTAATAAATAAAAAACAATTCAGTAGTTCCAAATACCAGCCGTCTTGGAAAGGTGACAGCCAGATGCCGACGTGCCGGTTAGCCAAAAAGCAAGTCGATTACCTAGCCCAAGTTACGCTATTCGAACCAAGAATGCCCATCGAATAAGGACTTGCGTCAATTTTTCGGGAAAGTCTTCACTACAATTCGGCCGCGGGCATTTGTTGGCGCAATCGTCTGGG
>JACXTT010001675.1_pt1 | contig 36468 bp, 30 predicted proteins | sample 9270951 | NCBI WGS metagenome assembly JACXTT01 (sample SAMN15532306, study PRJNA645909) | rock metagenome | isolation source: weathered quartz diorite | place: Puerto Rico | collected 2017-06-21 | reverse complement strand
GGCACCGGCAAGATCGCCGACGAGAAGATCGAGAAGCTGATCCGCAAGCACTTCGACCTGCGCCCGTACGGCATCATCAAGATGCTCGACCTGGTGCACCCGATGTACCAGCAGACCGCCAGCTACGGTCACTTCGGCCGCACCCCGTACGAGGTGAAGGGTCCGGACGGCAAGACCTACACTGCGTTCTCGTGGGAAAAGACCGACAAGGCCGAGGCGCTGCGCGCCGATGCCAAGCTGAAGTAAGCGATACGCTTGCCTCACACGAAAACGGGCCGCGCAAGCGGCCCGTTTTTTATTGCCAAGCTGACGGCCACCCGCAACCCCTTGTAATAGCGCACCCTGTGCGCGACCGCCTTTCGCCCCGGTCCACACCGTCATTCCTTCGAGGCGCTTTTCAACTGCCGCAGGCCGGTCAAGCGGGACAAGCGCTAAGCGCGCAGAACGCCCGCAGGGCGGCCCCGAAGGGGCGAGCGCGGCGAGTCATCCAGTGCCTTGGCGCTCGGCTTCCAGTTCGGAAAATTCCGCCAGCTTGCTCGCCTGCGGCGGGCTTCCGTCCTCCTGCCGGAGGCCGGGTCACTTTTCTTTGCTTGCTCAAAGAAAAGTAACCAAAAGAAAGAGCACCCCGCGTGGCGCTGGCCGGGCTGCGCCCAGCCAGTCCGTGAGGGGCGGCCGGGCTTTTCGACCGGGCTCCTGCCCGGACGAAAAGTGCCCGACATCCATGTCGGGCACCCCTGCGGGGCCTATTCGTCCACCCCTCACCGCCACACAGGGGATGATTGAAGGCTCGTGCCGCTGCGCGGCACATCGCGTTGAGGAGATGGCGGGGGTTCCTTCGTTGTGGGAGCGCACCCTGTGCGCGACCGCAGAGGTCATGCCCCACGCTGCGGTCGCGCACAGGGTGCGCTCCCACAGGGTAGGAGAATCCGCTCTGCGCTCTGGCTCTTGATCTCCCCTCCCCTAGGCCGCCGCGGGCGGGTGGAGGAATAGCCCGAAGGGCGGCCGGCAGGGACGCCGGCCAGTTTGTCGTCAGGGCAGGATGCCCTGTCGACAAACCCCGCAACCCGCCCGCGAACCTTCCGGGCGTCAGCCCGGAAGGCGCGGCATCGGGGTGGCCTCTCTTTTGGCTACTTTTCTCTGGCCAAACAGAGAAAAGTGACCCGGCCTCCGGCAGGAGGTCGGAAGCCCGCCGCAGGCGAGCCCGGTCGAGGGAGCGCCTGGAAGAGCGAAAGTCGCTGGATGACTCGTTGCGCTCGCCCCTTCGCCCCACTATGCGAGTTCTGTGCGCTTCGCGCTTGCCCAGCCCTCGCTGGGATGAAGAGCAATGAAGACCGAGGCGAAAGGCGGTCGCGCACAGGGTGCGCTCCTACAGAAGAAAGGGTTTCGTTTCGCCCAAACGAAAACGGGCCGCTTGCGCGACCCGTCTGCTAACTCCGATGTACCACCCATCGCCTCACTTGTCTGGCGACGACCCCGCCGAAGCCACCTTGCGTGCCGTCGCCTTGGGCGCCGGGCAGGTGACGGCCTTCTTCTTCGAGCAGGTGGCGGTGCCACGAGCCGCCACGGCATCAGCCTTGCTGCGGCGATGGTGGCGACGCGAGGCCGGCGTGGCATCCGCTACGGCGGTGGCCTTGGCGGAGGACTTGCTGCGGCTGCCCTTGGCGGCGGCCGGCACCGTGCCAACCTGGGCGACCAGCTCGGCCGGCGTTTCCTGGTTCTCGAAACCGTCGTCCAGCAGGCGCGCCATCAGATGGTCGCGGGTGGCGGCGGTACGGCCGCCGAGCACCACGCTGAAAAGGCGACGGCCATCCTTGGTGGCAGTGGACGCCAGGTTGAAGCCCGCGGCGTTGGTGTAGCCCGTCTTCAGGCCGTCCATGCCCGGGTACTTGTCCATCAGGTTGTTGTGACCACGCACCAGGTGACCGCGGAACATGAACTCCTTGGTCGAGAAGTAGTGCGAGTACTGCGGGAAATCGTGGTACAGCGCCATCGCCAGGCGGCTCATGTCGCGGGCGGTGGTGGTGTCCTCCGGATCGGGCAGGCCCGAGGCGTTGGCGAAGCGGGTGCTGCTCATGCCCAGCAGCTGCGCCTGCGCGTTCATCATCTCGACGAAGTGGCTTTCCGTGCCGCCCATGCCTTCGGCCACCACGGTGGCGGCGTCATTGGCCGACTTGGTGATCATGCCGAGCACGCAGTCCTCGACCGAGATGGTCTGGCCATTGCGCAGGTCGAGCTTGGTCGGCGCCTTGGAGGCGGCCCACGAGGACACCGGCAGGTCCTGTTCCATCTTCAGCGTGCCGTTCTGCACCGCCTGGAAGGTGAGGTACAGCGTCATCATCTTGGCCAGCGAGGCCGGATGGGCGGGTTCGTCGGGATTGACGGCGGTGATCACCTGGCCGTCGGCGTCATCGACCACGATGGCGGCGGAACCCGCATGTGCGATGCCCACGGCACTGCTGGCGAAAGCCACCAACAATGCGATCAGGCCACGACGCCAGGTTCCCCCCCTGGCTGGCGTTACGGACTTGATAGCCACCCCGTTACCCTCGCTTCCAGCTCGCCGCCAACAGGGCGTTGCGAGAGCGTTCACTCGCGACGCCAGCCATGGGCAGAGACAATACTTGAATTAACAGACATAAGTCCATGTTTCCATGGACGATAAAACGATAACGGCGCCTTTGGCGCCGCCTTTACGTAGATTTCACCGTGAAGGTTCTGTCTACATTGCCAGTCGAGTTTGCCCGTAAATGGCCGAAGGCGAAAGGCTTTTTTCCATATCGGCGCCTTCAAATTTCCCTTGAGCGTCATTAGTGCAGCCGGCGGCATCGAACGGACGGGCGCATCGCCTAGAATGGGTGGATGTCCCTGATCCAACTCCAGCGCGTCGATTTCAGCATCGGCGGCCCCCTCCTGCTCGAACACGTCGACCTCTCCATCGAGGCTAACGAGCGCGTCTGTATTGTCGGTCGCAATGGCGAAGGCAAGTCCACCCTGATGAAACTCATCGCCGGCGAGCTCAAGCCGGACGATGGCGAAATACGCGTGCAAGGCGGCGTGGTAGTCGCCCGCATGGCGCAGGAGGTACCCCAGGACACGGCTGGCAGCGTGTTCGATGTCGTCGCCGAAGGCTTGGGTGATCTCGGCCATCTGTTGGCCCGCTATCACCATTTGCTCGCCGAGGGCGACATGGACGCTGCCGGCGACGTGCAGACGCTGATCGACGCCGGCAACGGCTGGGATCTGGATCGTCGCGTCACCGATGTGCTGACCCGGCTGGAGCTACCTGCCGAAACCGACTTCGCGGCCTTGTCCGGCGGCATGAAGCGTCGCGTGCTGTTGGCCCAGGCGCTGGTTCGCAAGCCTGACGTGCTGCTGCTGGACGAGCCCACCAACCACCTCGACGTCGAAGCCATCGACTGGCTGGAAGGTTTCCTGCGCCAGTTCGACGGCAGCATCATCTTCATCACCCATGACCGCAGCTTTCTCCGTGCGCTCGCTACGCGCATCGTCGAGATCGATCGCGGCCAGCTCACCGACTGGCCCGGCGACTACGACAACTACCTGCGCCGCCGCGAGGAACGCCTGCACGCCGAGGCCCAGGCCAATGCGCTGTTCGACAAGAAGCTGGCGCAGGAAGAAGTGTGGATTCGCCAGGGCATCAAGGCACGGCGCACCCGCAACGAAGGCCGCGTACGCGCGCTGAAGGCCTTGCGCGTGGAGCGCGCCCAACGGCGCGAGCTGTCGGGCAATGTGAAGATGACGGCGGCCAATGCGCAGGCGTCCGGCAAGAAGGTGATCGACCTGCAGCACGTGCATCAGTCCTATGACGGTCGCGTGCTGATCGAAAACCTCAGCTCCACCATCATGCGCGGCGACCGCGTCGGCATCATCGGTCCCAACGGCGCCGGCAAGAGCACGCTGCTGAAGATCATGCTGGGTGAGCTGCAGCCGCAGCGCGGTCATGCCACGCTCGGCACCGGCATCCAGATCGCCTACTTCGACCAGCACCGCGTGCAGCTCAACGACAAGCTCAACGCGCTGGACAATGTCGCCGAAGGTCGCGAGTACATCGAGCTCAACGGTTCACGCAAGCACATCATCGGCTACCTGCAGGACTTCCTGTTCTCGCCGGAGCGCGCGCGTGCGCCGATCACCCGCCTGTCGGGCGGCGAGCGCAACCGCCTGCTGCTGGCCAAGCTGTTCGCGCAGCCGTCCAACCTGCTGGTGATGGACGAACCCACCAACGATCTCGACGTCGAGACGCTGGAGCTGCTGGAAGAACTGCTCACCGACTACCAGGGCACCTTGCTGCTGGTATCGCACGATCGCGAATTCCTCGACAACGTGGTGTCCAGCACGCTGGTGCTGGAAGGCGACGGCAAGGTCGGCGATTACGTGGGCGGTTACAGCGACTGGTTGCGCCAACGCCCGGCATCGGCATCGACGGCAAAAGCGGCCGACGCCAAGGCCTCCGCCCCCGCCTCGGCACCCATCGCCGAAGCGAAGAAGAAGCTCAGCTACAAGGACGCGCGCGAGCTGGAGCAATTGCCGGCGCGCATCGAAACCCTCGAGGCCGACATCGCCGCGCGAACCGAGGCGATGAACGACCCGGATTTCTTCCGGCAGGACAATGCGGCCGTGTTGAAGGCCAACGAGGCCCTGGTCGCACTGCAGCGCGACCTTGACGCCGCCTACGCGCGCTGGTCGGAGCTGGACGCCTAATGCTTGATGGCGCTCCCCGCGTGGGAGCGCACCCTGTGCGCGACTGCGGAGCCACATGATCACCGCTTCGCAGGCTTGTCTCGCACACAGGGCGCTCCCACAAAAAAGAGCTGGCCTGAGAGCCATCGCCGTGTTGTAGGAGCGCACCCAGTGCGCGACCGAGGAGTGATGGTCTTGCCGCTCCGTAGGCTTATCGCGCACAGGGTGCGCTCCTACAGGGAAGAAGGCGCCGCCATCGGTCAACCGGTATTCTGCAACCCCTGCGACACGCCGTTGACGCAGGCGACCAGCGCGGTGAGCAACGCATCGTCGCTCTCCCCGCCCTCGCGCCAGCGCTTGAGCAGGTCCACCTGCAGCAGGCTCATCGGGTCCACGTATGGATTGCGCAGCCCGATCGACACCGCCAACCGTGGTTCGTGCTGCAGCAGGCTGTCGCTCTGCCTGAGGCGCAGCAGCCAGCGATGGGTACGATCGAATTCGTCGCGGATCAGGCCAAAGAACGGTTCGTGCAGCGGCCCGGCCAGCTGCGAGAACGCCTCGGCGATGCCAAGATCGCTCTTGGCCAGCACCATCGCCACGTCGTCCAGCATGTTGGCGAAGAACGGCCAGTCGCTGGCCATCTCCATCATCGCCGGCTCACCGTACTCCGCCACGCCGAACTCCAGTGCCGTGCCCAGGCCGTACCAGCCCGGCAGGATGGAACGGCACTGCGTCCACGCGAACACCCAGGGAATCGCGCGCAGGTCCTGCACGCCGCGCATGCTGCGCCGGCGCGAGGGACGCGAACCCAGCGTCATGCGCTCGATCACGTCGATGGGCGTCGCGGTGCGGAAGTAGTCCACGAAGCCCTCGCGGTCGACGAACGCGCGATAGTGCTGGCGACTGCGTGCCGCCAGCCTGCCCATGTGCTCGCGCCAGTCCTCCTCGCGAGGTTCGCTGATGCGCGGGCGCAGCGATGCCCGCAACACCGCGCCCACGGTCTGCTCGAGGTTGCGCAGGGCGAGCGCGCGGATGCCGTACTTGCGATGGATGACTTCGCCCTGCTCGGTGACGCGCAGCACGCCGGCCACCGAACCACGCGGCGAGGACATCAGCGCCGGCGCAATGCGGGCGCCGCCACGGCTGGCCGAGCCACCGCGTCCATGGAAGAACGACAGGCGGACGCCGGACTCCGCCGCCACCTCCAGCAGTTCCACCTGGGCGCGCTGCAACCCCCAGCGCGACGCCAGCGTACCGCCGTCCTTGCCGCTGTCGGAGTAGCCGAGCATCACCCACTGGCGCCCGCCCCGCGAGGCCAGGTGCTCGCGGTACACCGGGTCATCCAGCAGCGCGCGCAGCGTTGCCGGTGCATTGGCCAGGTCGTCGACGGTCTCGAACAGCGGCGCGATGTCCAGCGGCACCCTGCCGTCGTGGGTGAGCCCGCCGTAACGGGCCAGCGCGAGCACGGCGAGCACGTCCGCCGCCGATCGCGCCATGCTGATGATGTACAGGCCCAGGGCATCGGCGCCGTAACGGTCGCGCGACTCGCGCAAGGTGTCGAACACGTCGTGCAGGGCGACCACCGCCGACGCTCCGTTGACCTCCAGCGCCTGCTCGCCACCGGCCAGCGCCCGCAGGCGCTGCGCCTTGTCGGCCACGTCGCGGCTCGACCACGCGCCATCGCCGAGCAGCAGGGCCAGCGCATCGTCGTGCATGCGCGAGTCCTGGCGCACGTCCAGGCGTGCGAGGTGGAAACCGAACGTGCGCACGCGCCAGATCAGGCGACGCACGGCGTAGGCACCGGCGTGCAGGCCGCGATGGTCGATCAGGCTCGCCGCGATCAGGTGCAGGTCATCCAGCAGCTCCTGCACCGAGGTATAGGCTTCGGGATGCTCGTCGTCATGCGTCGCCGCCAGGCGGGCACAGATGATGGTCAGCAGGCTGCGGTACGGCATGTCCGCGTGGCGTGGACGAACCTTGGCCGCCGCCTCCGGGTAGCGCACGCGATAGTCGAACAGCCGCTGCGCCAGCGCGCTGTCGACTTCCACGCGATCCTCGGTCTGGCTGAGCAGGCGCCCCAGGCCGGACAGGTCTTCGATGTAGTGCTCCAGCACATGGGCACGCTGGGTAGACAGGCTGTTGGCGATGGTGGCGGCGCCCACGTTGGGATTGCCATCCATGTCGCCGCCCACCCAGGTCGCGAAGCTGAGCAGGCGCGGGATGGGCACGGCCACGTCGTACACCGACTGCAGGGCATCGGCCAGTGACTCGTACAGCGCCGGCACGATGCGGTAGATCGGGTTGGCGAGATAGAAGCCGACGTGATGGTGCTCGTCCTGCACGGTGGGGCTGATCGTCGACGCCTCGGCGGTCTGCCAGCCGGCGCTCAGCGCCATGTAGATGCGGTCGTCGTCTTCCTTGCGCTCCTGCGGCGTGCGCGTGGGATCGAAGTTGTCGACCAGCGCGCGCACGATGGATTGCTCCTTCTCCAGCAGGGAGCGGCGCACGGCTTCGGTGGGATGCGCGGTGAAGACCGGCTCCACCTGCAGGCGCTCGAGCCACTCCAGCAGTTCACCTGCTTCCACGCCCTGCGCCTTCAGGCGGGTCAGCGCGTCCAGCAGCGACTCGGGCTGTGGCGCGCCGCCTTCGCGCTGGTAGTCGCGGCGGCGACGGATGCGGTGGATGCGCTCGGCGATGTTCACCGCCTGGAAATAGGTGGCGAACGCGCGGGCCAGCGACTCGGCGTGCCCGGTGTCGACGCCGGTGAGCAGTCCGGCCAGCGCATCGAGCGGCAGGTCTTCCTGCCGGCGCTCGATCGCCGCCATGCGGATGCGCTCGATCTCGTCGAGGAAGGCGGGGGAGATCTGCTCGGCCAGCATGTTGCCGACCAGGGTGCCAAGGCGGCGGACGTCTTCGCGCAGTGGCGCGTCGTGCGGGGCGAACTCAGGACTGCGGTGCTGGTTCATCGATACCACGGTGCAGATGTCTGGACGTCCAAGACTACTCGAACCGGACGCCATTTGTGCACCGCCACAAAATGCATTTGCCCGCTTCAACGAAACCGGGGCGCCAGGCGCCCCGTTTCACTTGCAACCATTGGGCTCAGTGCGAGCCGGCGGCACCACCCTCCCCGGGCTTGGCCTGCTTCACGTAGCGCTCCAGCCATGCATTGGTCTCGGCCAGCATCTGCATGATGGACTCGCGCGCGCGATAGGCATGCGCTTCGTTGGGCAGCATCACCAGCCGCGCCGTGCCGCCCAGGCCCTTGATGGCCGCGTACAGCCGCTCGCTCTGCACCGGGAAGGTGCCGGAGTTGTTGTCCTGCTCGCCATGGATCATCAGCAACGCGTCCTTGATGTTCTCGGCGTAGTTGAACGGCGACATCGCGAGGTACACGTCCTGCGCCTGCCAGTAGTTGCGCTCCTCCGACTGGAAACCGAACGGGGTGAGCGTGCGGTTGTAGGCACCGCTGCGAGCGATGCCGGCCTTGAACAGGCGGGTGTGCGCAAGCAGGTTGGCCGTCATGAAGGCGCCGTACGAATGCCCGCCCACCGCGATGCGGTTGCGATCGGCCACGCCGCGGCGCACCACCTCGTCCACCGCGGCTTCGGCGCTCGCCACCAGCTGCGGGATGTAGGTGTCGTTCGGCTCCTTGCTGCCCTCGCCCACGATCGGCACCGAGAAATGGTCCAGCACGGTATAGCCCATGGCGAGGAAGGCCTGCGGGCCCCAGAAGCCGATGCTGTTGAAACGATAAGGCGAGTCGGTGACCTGTCCTGCGGCGTCCGCCGATTTGAACTCGGCGGGATACGCCCACATCAGCATCGGCCGCGGACCGTCCTTCTTCGGATCGTAGTTCGGCGGCAGGTACAGCGTGGCGGAGAGCTCCACGCCATCCTTGCGCTTGTAGCGGATCTGTTCCTTCTTCACGCCCTTCAACTGCGGCAGCGGATGCGGGAAGTGCGTGAGCGCGCGCGGCTGGCCACTCGAGGCCAGCTCGCGCACGTAGTAGTTGGTCGGCTCGTTGGGCGATTCGCGCGACACCAGCACCCGCTTTCCTTCGCTGTCCAGCAGCACCAGCGCCGCCTCGTAATACGGCACCTGCGAGCGGAACAGGCGCGTGCTCTGGCCACTGGCGAGATTCACCTTGTCCAGGAACGGGCGATCGCCTTCGGGTGAGGCGCCATCGCCCAGGCGATAGATGCTTTCGCCATCGGCCGCCACCAGGAGGCGCGATTCGCCGTGCTCGTCGATCATCGTCGCCGGCTTGCCGGGATTGCGGTAACGATCCTCCGACGAGCCTTCGCGCACCAGCACGGGCGTCTGCGACAGCTCGTCCGGCATCACGCGCCATTCCTTCACCTTGCGCGTCTTCCACCAGAACTCGTCGATCAGCGCGAGCTTGCCGTTGCCCCAGTAGGCACCGGCATAGCGACTGCCCAGCCGGGCCAGCGTCACCGGGGCCTGATCGAACGGCGCGGCCTGCATCAGCACTAGATCGCGGATCTCGGCCGCGCGTGCCGGGTCGCCGCCATCCTGTGCTTCGGCCCACACCAGCGTGGCCGGCGCGTCCGCACGCCAGTCGATGTCGCGCACACCCTCGGGCACGGCGTCATTGCCGGTCGGCAGGCCTTCCACCAGGGGCAGATGGGCGATCTCCTTCACCAGCCTGCCATCGCGATCCAGCACTTCGATGCGGCGCGGAAAACTTTCCACCGGCACGAGATAGGAGAACGGACGCTCCACGCGCTCGCGCAACAGGTAACGGCCATCGGGCGAGGCGCTGATCGCCAGCGTGAGCGCGGGCTCGCCAAGCAGCGTGACCTTGCCGTCGAGGTCCACCAGCGCGGACTGCGAGCGCAGGTAGTACTCCAGCTGTCGCGCATCGTCTTCGTTGCGCAGCATGTCCTGGTAGGTGCGGATCGCCTTCACGCCGCCGCCGGCCTGCGTCTGCTGCGTGTTCGGGCCGGTCGGGATCACGCTGGCCACCGGCGGCGCCCCCTGCCCTTCGGGCCGCAGTTGCACCAGCAACTGCCGGCTGTCCGCCATCCAGCGGTAGCCGCGGCCCGCCACCGTATTGAGCGGCAGCGTGGTCAGGCGTCGCGCCGTATGCGCGGCCACATCGACCACCCACAATTCGTTGCGACCCTGGGCGGCATCCACCTGGTTGAAGGCGAGGTAGCGCTGGTCCGGCGACCAGCTGGACGTCGCGATCGACAGCGGCCTGGGCAGGCCCTGCAGGCGGATGTCCTTGCCACTGGCGATGTCCAGCAGCCACAGGTCGGTGCCGAACAGGAAGCGGCTCTGCGCATGGACGCGCGGGTTGATGCGCAGGCCCGCCAGTTTCAGCTCGGGTTGCGCCACGACGTCGATGCCGGGCAGCGCCGGCGACTGCGTCAGGGCAAGCAGGTCGCGGTGCGGACTGATCGACACCGCCGGCGGGCGCGGCGCGTCGACCAGCGCCTGCAACGGCGCGGGCGGCGTGAGGTAGCCGCCGGCCGGTGCGGTGACGGCGGAAGGCGCCGTATCGGCCAGCGTCGTCAGCGGCATGGCGGCGAGCAGGAAACCCACGAGGGCAAGACGTCGGAGCGAGCGTTCCATGGCGTGGCGAGGCCTCAAGTCGTATGAACTTGCGACCTTAGCCGTCCCGATACCACGGAGCCAAGCCTGTCTAAAGGCAGGGCCCGCCGGCCGCCCCGGACCAAAGTGCGGTGCCTGAGGCTATACTCGAGGACCCCGTCGAGGGGCGCTGCGACCGGAGATCTGGCGCGACCGCACACGCCTGTGCCGTCCCCGTGCTCCGGCCAGGCTCGACGGATTTATTTTGTAACGGCGCCCGGACCACGATGCGACCTTCAGGTCGCAACACCCGGAGCTACGCCATGAACGCAGTTACCAAAGATCCGTCCTTCCAGGACTACAAAGTCCGTGACATGTCCCAGGCCGACCTCGGCCGTCGCCGCATCCGCATGGCGGAAGAGGAAATGCCGGGCCTGATGCAGATCCGCGCCCGTTACGCCAAGGACAAGCCGCTGAAGGGCGTGCGCCTTTCCGGCTCCCTGCACTGCACCAAGGAAACCGCCGTGCTCGCCGAGACCCTGCGCGAGCTGGGCGCCTCGGTGCGCTGGGCCTCGTGCAACATCTTCTCCACCCAGGACGACGTCGCCGCGGCCCTGGCCGCCGGCGGCCTGCCGGTGTTCGCCTGGAAGGGCGAGACGCTGGAGGAGTACTGGCAGTGCACGCTCGACATGCTCACTCATCCGGGCGAACTGGGCCCGCAGCTGATCGTGGACGACGGTGGCGACGCCACCCTGTTCATCCACAAGGGCGTGGAGCTGGAAGACGGCAGCGACTGGGTCAACACGCCCAGCAGCAACCATGAGGAACAGGTCATCAAGGACCTGGTCAAGCGCACGGAAGCGGAGCGTCCGGGCTGGTTCAAGAAGATCGCCGCCGAATGGAAGGGCGTCTCCGAAGAGACCACCACCGGCGTGCATCGCCTCTACCAGCTGGCCGAAGCCGGCAAGCTGCTGGTGCCGGCCATCAACGTCAACGACTCGGTCACCAAGTCGAAGTTCGACAACCTGTACGGTTGCCGCGAGTCGCTGGCCGACGGCATCAAGCGCGCCACCGACCTGATGGTCGCCGGCAAGGTCGCCGTGGTGTGCGGCTACGGTGACGTGGGCAAGGGTTGCGCCCATTCGCTGAAGGGCTTCGGTGCCCGCGTGATCGTCACCGAGATCGATCCGATCAACGCCCTGCAGGCCGCGATGGAAGGTTTCCAGGTCACCACCATCGAAGACACGCTCGGCATCGGCGACATCTACGTCACCACCACCGGCAACAAGGACATCATCACGCTCGAGCACATGGCGGCGATGAAGAACAACGCGCTGGTGTGCAACATCGGCCACTTCGACAACGAGATCCAGATGGATCGCCTCAACGCCGCCAAGGGCGTGGCGCGCGAGACCATCAAGCCGCAGGTGGATCGCTACACGTTCGAGAAGACCGGCCACAGCATCTACATGCTGGCCGAAGGCCGCCTGGTGAACCTGGGCTGCGCCCACGGCCACCCGAGCTTCGTGATGTCCAACAGCTTCTCCAACCAGACGCTGGCCCAGCTCGACCTGTGGGCGAACAAGGACTTCTACGACAAGACCGTCTACCGCCTGCCGAAGAAGCTGGACGAAGAAGTGGCACGCCTGCATCTGGAGCAGATCGGCGTGAAGCTCACCAAGCTGACCGCCGACCAGGCCGCCTACATCGGCGTGCCGATCGACGGACCGTACAAGCCGGACCACTACCGCTACTAAGCGGCAGCGATTCTTGCCTCAAGGAAGGGCCGCCCCAGGGCGGCCCTTTTTCTTGCCTGGACGAATCGCGCGCAGGACACGCCCCATCGAGCGTGCCCTGCGCGCAATCGCTCCCCTAACCGCTCGCCGGGCCGCAACCCAGCATCCCCAGCACGCCGTGCAGCGCCGGCACGTGCATCAGCCATGGCGCCGACAGCGTGAGCACGCCCGCCCCCATCACCAGCATGGCCGCCCCGCGTCGAAGGCCGGGCCGCTGCAGCCAGCGTCCCACGCGTGCGCCGGACCACGTCAATGGCAGCATCACCGGCAAAGTACCCAGGCCGAAGGCCGCCATGATCAGCGCACCGTCACGGGCACTCGCCGAAAGCCATGCCGCCGCCAGCACCGTGGTGCTGAGGCCGCACGGCAGCCAGCCCCACAGCATCCCCGCCCCCAGCCGCCGCACCGGCGTGTTGGCCGGAAGCAGCCGACGCTGCAGGGGCTGCAGCCATGTCCAGATGCGCGCGCCCGGACGCGCAAGAAAACCCAGTCGCCCGGTCCGGTCCAGCAGGCGCAACGCCATCACGACCAGCACCAGCCCCACGGCGGTGCGCATGGCGAGCGCCAGCGCGTCCAGCTCGAACAGGCGCAACACGCCGTCGCCGATGCCACCCACGGCGGCGCCGGCCAGCACGTAGCCCGCCACCCTGCCGAGGTTGAGCTGCAGTGCATTGCCCCAACCCATGCGCGGCGACCACATCGAGAAGCCCGTGGCGATGCCGCCGCACATGGCCGCGCAATGCACGCCACCGAGCACGCCGGTCAGCAGGACCGCCGACAGTGCCGCGCCGTTAACCATGCTCGCGACCGTCCATCGTGTGCTGCGCCTTCGCTTCCAGGGGGCGGTCGTCGCTCAGGATGTCGATGGCCGGGGTATCCATGTCGTCGAACTGTCCCTTGCGCACCGCCCACACGAACGAGCCGATGGCGACGGCCAGCAACATCAGGCTCAGCGGAATGAGCATCAGCAGGATGATCATGGGGACGACTCCGTGACGGGCACCCGCATCAGGCGCAGGGCATTGGCGGTGACCATCAGCGACGACAAGGCCATGCCAAGGGCAGCCAGCGACGGTGTCACCTGGCCGGCCACCGCCAGCGGAAGTGCCAGCAGGTTGTAGCCGACAGCCCAGGCAAAATTCTGGCGGATGATGCGCTGCGTACGCCGCGCCAACTGCACCGCAGCGGGAATGCGCAGCAGCGACGGCGCAGTCAGCACCATGTCCGCCGCGCGCTGCGCCAGCGATGCGCCTTCGCCCATGGCGAGCGATACGTCGGCCCCGGCGAGTACCGGTGCGTCGTTCAGGCCATCGCCGACCATGGCGACCACGCGCCCTTCCGCCTGCAGCCTGCGCACCAGCGCGAGCTTGTCCTCGGAACTCTGTCTTGCATGGGCGTCGTCGATATCGAGCTGGCGCGTCAGGCGTTCCACCGCGCCGGACGCATCGCCACTGGCGAGATGGATGCGCAGGCCCAAGCCACGCAGCGCGTTCACGGCGGCACGGGCGTCGGTCCGCATGCGCTCCTCGAGCGAGAAGCAGGCGACGGCATGCGTCCCGTCTCCGAGCCAGAGGCGGCCGTCGTCTTCGCTGCCGGCGGCAAACGGCTCACGCCCCAGTCGCCACTCGGTGCCCTCCACGCGGCCGCTAAGGCCCTGCCCCGCGTGCACCCTCAATCCGCTCGCCGAGCGGAGCGTGGGCACCGACGCAAAGGCCATCGCGATCGGATGGCCGCTGTCGCGCTCGAGCGCGGCGGCCACGGCCATGGCTTCATCGGCAGTCATGCCACCGAAGGTTTGAACCTCGCCGATCGCGGGATCGATCCGCGTCAGCGTACCCGTCTTGTCGAACACCACGTCGGTGGCCCGGGCCAGGCTGTCCAGTCCCTCGGCGCGTAGGGAAAGCACGCCCAGCCGCGCCAGTGCACCATGGGTTGCCGCCAGGGCCGCCGGAACGGCGAGCGACAACGCGCACGGACAGCTGATCACCAGCAGCGACAGCGTCACCTCGAAGGCGCGCGACGGATCGTGGATGCGCCAGCCGATGAAGACCGCGACGGAGGCGAGCAGCAAGGCCACCACGAACCAGGTACCGATGCGATCCGCCGCCCGGGCAAGCGGTGGGCGATGGGCCTGCGCCTGTTCGACCAGGCGGGTGAGCTGGGACAGCCGCGTGGCACTGCCCACGCGCGTGATCTCGATGCGCGCGGGTGTTTCCCGGCAGACCGTGCCCGCGAACACCTGGGCGCCCTGCGTCTTCGCAACGGGATGCGATTCGCCCGTCAGCAAGGCTTCCTCGAACATCGCATGCTCGTCCAGCAGCACGCCATCCGCCGGCACGGCTTCGCCAGCCGCCATGCAGGACACGTCACCGGCCTGAAGCGCCGCCAGCGGCACGGACTCGCGCGTACCGTCGGGCCGCTCGCGTACCGCCAGCGCGGGACGTGCCCGCGCCAGCGCATCCACCTGCGAACTGGCGATGCGCCGGGCACGCTGCTCCAGCATGCGTGCGCACAGCAGCAGGAACACGAACATCGCCGCCGCGTCGTACCACACGTGCGCACCGCCGCGTACCGTCTCCACGGCACTTGCCAGGTAGGCCAGCAAGGTCGACCCGGCGACCAGCGTATCCATGCCCGGATGACGCTCGCGCCATTCGCGCCAGGCACCCGACAGGAACGGCCAGCCGGAATAGAACACGACCGGGGTGCACACCAGGAACGTCACCCAGCGGAAGAAGTCGCGGGTGTACAGCGCCATGTGGTGATTGAAGTCGAGATACAGCGCCTCGGACAGCATCATGGTCTGCATGGCGCCGAGACCCGCGACGCCCAGCCGCAACAGCCAGCGGCGCCGCTCGGCCAGCTTCTCGCGTTCCTTCGCCGCGCCGTTGGCGAGGTAGGGCCGATAGCCGAGCAGGCTGAGCCGCTCCAGCACCGACGACAGCGCCACGCGGGCTGGATCCCACGCAATCCGGATGCGTCCCGTCACCGCATTGGCGCCCACGTCCAGCACGCCGTCCACGCGCTGCAGCGCGCGGTCGATCAGCCAGGCGCAGGCTGCGCAACGCATGCCATCCGTCAGCAGGGTGATCTCCAGCCCCCCGGTCACGGGGAACGCGTGATCGGCAAGGACGTCGTCGCGATCCCACACGGAGAGGTCGGACGACGCCATGTCCACCCGGGCGCCGGCGGCGCTGCGCAGGCGGTAGTAGTCGCCCAGGTCGGACGAACGGATCCACTGGGCCGCGGCCAGGCAACCCTCGCAGCAGAACCCCTTTACGCTGCCGTCGACGGCCAGCAGTACCGGCGACGCCGGCAATGCCTCGCCGCAGTGATAGCAGGTCTCGACTCCGACCTGGCTGATGGCGTCGACCGCGCAGTCCACGTTCAGGGCATCAGTCGGATCGAACGCGCCTGCGGTGCCCAGCGTCCATGCATCAGCCAGGCGCCGCTGTCAGACGCCAGCCGCACCGTCCAGTCGCGATCGCGATCCAGCGATCCGACGCCGCGCCAGCCCAGCTCGCTGGGCGAAAGATGCACGGTGCGCTGTTCGCCCGAGGCATCGGACAAGGTCAGGGTCAGCTTGCCGCCACGCGGGAAATCACCGTCCATCGGCAGCACCTCGACCATGTCGCCCTTGGTCCGCAGCACCACGCCTTCGGTGGACACCTCGGCCGCCGGCGCCGCGGCTTCGGCCGACACCAGCAGCCTGCCGACCCTGGTCACCCGCCCCACCGTCTCCATGTCCTCGCGCCCCGGATGGACGGCGGCAAACAGCAGGGCGAAGCCGATGGCGACCGAGGCCAGGGGCAGGCCCACCAGCATCCACACCATGGGTTCGCGCCATGCGCTTCGTGTCGTGTTCATAGGGAAGGTCCGAAGAAGCTGCTCTTGATGGTGGTGTCGGCGTCCACGTCGGTACCCCGCACCACGAATTGCACGTCATGCCGTCCGGTCACCTCGGACGAGGCGCTGACCGTGAGCGGGATCGACAGCACCTCGCCGCTCTCGGCCTGCACCGTCCTCGTGCCGTCGCGCAGCGCGAGGCCAGGCATGTCGGTGGAGACCACGTCGATGACGAAGTGGTGCGATTGTTGCTCCTTGTTGACCAGCTTGAGCGTGTAGCTGTTCTCGATGCGGCCGTCGCTGGCCTGGCTGTACATCGCATTGCGATCGCGCAGCACCTCGGCGAGCAGCACGCTGCGATGGGTCACGCCATACATCCACCCACCCAGCATGGCCAGCAGCAGGCAGGCATAGACCATGATGCGCGGCCGCAGCACGTGGGTGGGCTTGCTGTCGATCTGGTTCTGCGTGGTGTAGCGGATCAGGCCCTTGGGATAGCCCAGCTTGCCCATCACGTCGTCGCAGGCGTCGATGCAGGCACCGCAGGCGATGCACTCGTATTGCAGGCCGTTGCGGATATCGATGCCGACCGGGCACACCTGGACGCAGATCGTGCAATCGACGCAGTCGCCCAGCAGTTCGGGCGTGAACTTCGGCAGCGGCTCGGCGACCATCCCGGCACCGGCCAGGGTGATGGTGCCACCGGCCTGCGCGCGGTTGTCCGCCGCCGACGGATGCTGGCTCGCACGGAACACGTAGTCGTAGGCCGTCACCTTGTCGAGCAGGCCACGCGCACGCTCCAGCACGCTGGCCAGCCCGCGCTTGCGCGGACCGCGCGGCTCGCCACGCATGGGGTCGTAGGCGATGATCAGCGTGTTGCGGTCGAACATCGCGCTCTGGAAGCGCGCATACGGGCACATGTACTTGCACACCTGCTGACGCAGGAAGCCCGCATTGCCCCAGGTGGCGAAGCCATAGAACAGGATCCAGAAGGTCTCCCAGCCACCGAGACCGAACGGCGTGCGCTGCGCCAGGTCCACGATCGGGCTGAAGTAGCCGACGAAGGTGAAACCGGTCCACAACGAGAACAGCGCCCAAAGGGCATGCCGCGCCGTCTTGCGCAGGATCTTCTCCCGCGTCCAGGGGCCGGCATCGAGCTTCATGCGCTTGTTGCGGTCGCCCTCGCACCAGTGCTCGATCCACAACGACACTTCGGTCCACACGGTCTGCGGGCAGGCATAGCCACAGAAGAGACGACCCGCCAGGGCCGTGAAGAAGAACAGCGCCAGTGCGGCGATGATCAGCAGCGTGGAGAGGAACAGGAAGTCCTGCGGCAGGAACATCCATCCGAACACGTGGAACTTGCGTGCGGGGAGGTCCAGCAGCACGGCCTGCTTGCCGTTCCAGTGCAACCAGGGAAACAGGTAGTACATGCCAAGCAGCCAGATCACCGCCGCCACGCGCAGCCGGTTGAACGTGCCCGACACCTCGCGCGGGTAGACCTTGCGCTCGCTGACGTAATAGGAACTGCTTTCGTCGTCGACGACATGCAGCGGTATGCGACGACTCATGGTGTGTTACCGGAGTGGAATCCGCGCTTCACCTGCCCGGACGGTCGCAGCAGGATCCAGGTGAACAGGCTGGACGAGGCCGTGGCCAGCCAGAAGAGGAAGAAGCCCAGGGAGTAGCCCAGTTCGCGGCTGAGCTGCAGCGACGGGAAGGTGATCTCCCTGAGCCGCTCGGGGTCCACGATGGTGAAGAACACCGTCGTGATGACCCCGGCGACGAAGAAGCTCGGCCAGAGGATGGCGCCGACGCGCTGCGAGGCAGGCGTCGGCTCCAGTTCCGGAGGTTTGGCGGAACGCGCGACCATCACTCGGCAACCACGGCGCCGGCGGGCGGCGGAGCCTTGTGCGGCGACAAGGTCCACACATAGGCACCGACCAGCCGCGTGCGGGTATCGCCCAGCTGATCCTTCCAGGCCGGCATCACGCCCTGGCGCCCCTCGGCCAGCGTCTTGTGCAACGAGGCGGCACTGCTTCCATACAGCCAGTAGTTGTCCGTCAGGTCGGGTGCACCCATCACCTGGTTGCCCTTGCCCTGCGGGCCATGGCATGCGGTGCAGATGCCGGCGAACAGCTTCTCGCCACGTGCAGCCGCATCCTTCGGCTGGTCGGAACGCGACAGCGAGAGCACATAGGCAATGGTGTCATCCACCGCCGTGGCGCCGCCCTGGGCGGTGAGCGTATCGGCCCAGGCAGGCATCACGGCGTGACGGCCGTTCTGGATCGTGTCCAGGATGCGGGCGGGCGTGCCACCCCAGTGCCAGATGTCGTCGGTGAGATCCGGATAGCCGGTCGCACCGTGGCCACTGGAACCATGGCAGGCGGCGCAACGATTGATGAAGATCGCGCGGCCGATCGACACGGCGCCGGCGTCCTTGGACAACTCGTCGACCGACTTGCCCGCATACAGCTTCAGCGTGTCGTCGAGGCGTGCATTCTCCGCCGCCGTCTCCATCGCCCATTCCGACCGCGAGCTCCAGTGCCCCCAACCCTTCAGCGTGCCCAGCCCGTACCAGACCAGGTAACCGACGGAGAACACCAGGGTGATGTAGAACAGGTTGATCCACCACCGCGGCAACGGCTTGTTGTATTCGGTGAGGTCGCCATCCCACACGTGGCCGGTTTCATCCGGCTTGGGGTCGGTGGGGCGGCGCTTGATGTTGGCCCTGAGCAGCCAGACGCAGCCCAGCAGGTTCAACACCGTGATGGCCACCACGTACCACGTCCATGCGGAAGTCATGCCCTCTCCTCCTTGTCGTCATCCAGAGGCATACGGGCAGCGGCATCGAGCACGGGCTTCACGCCCGGCCTCCATAGCAGGATGCAGCCCACGACAAACAGCACCAGCAGGAAGGCGGTGATCAGGCCGGGAATCATTGCTCGGCTCCTTCTGCGACCTGCATGTCTGCCTGCGATACATGCGTACCGAGGCTTTGCAGGTAGGCCACGACGGCATCCAGTTCGGTCTTGCCTTCGACGGCGGCCGGCGCGGCGGCGATCTCGGCGTCGGTATACGGATCACCGATGCGCTTGAGCGCGCGCATGTGCTGGGCGACTTCCGCGCCATCCAGCTTGGCCTTGGCCAGCCAGGTATAGGCCGGCATGTTCGACTCGGGCACCACGTCGCGCGGGTTGTTCAGGTGCGCGCGATGCCAGTCGTCGGAGTAACCGCGCAGGCCGACGCGTGCCAGGTCGGGACCCGTGCGCTTGCTGCCCCACTGGAACGGATGGTCGTACACCGATTCGCCAGCCAGCGAGTAATGGCCGTAGCGCTCCGTCTCGAAGCGCAGCGTGCGTACCATCTGCGAGTGGCAGTTGTAGCAACCCTCGCGGATGTAGACGTCGCGTCCGGCCAGCTCCAGCGCCGGGTACGGCTTGATGCCCGGCAGCGGCTTGATGGTTTCGGCCTGGAACATCAGCGGGACGATTTCGGCGAGGCCGCCGAACGACACCGCCACCGCCACCAGGATGGCCATCAGGCCGATGTTCTTTTCGATCTTTGCGTGCATATGGCTCATGTCTGTTCCCTCAGGCACGCGCATCGGCAGCGTCGGGCGCCAGCACCGGCTGCGGCGCGGTGCTCGCGGCGGACAACTGGAAGGTCCGCAGCACGTTCCAACCCATCACCAGCATGCCGCTCAGCACGATCAGCCCGCCGCCGAGGCGAAACAGGAAGTACGGCTTGGTGGCGTTGAGCGCTTCGACGAACGAATAGACCAGGGTGCCGTTCTCGGGATCCGTGGCGCGCCACATGAGTCCCTGCGTCACGCCGGCGATCCACATCGAGGCGATGTAAACCACCAGACCGATCGTGTGCAGCCAGAAGTGCAGGTCGATCAGCTTGGTCGAATACATCTTCGGCAGGTTGAGCAGACGCGGCAGCATCGCGTAGATCGAACCGATCGAGATCATCGCGACCCAGCCGATGGCGCCCGAATGCACGTGGCCGATGGTCCAGTCGGTGTAGTGACTGAGCGAGTTGACCGTCTTGATCGACATCATCGGGCCCTCGAACGTGCTCATCATGTAGAACGAGAGCGAGACGACGAGGAACTTCAGGATCGGGTCGGTACGCAGCTTGTGCCACACGCCCGAGAGCGTGAGGATGCCGTTGATCGCACCACCCCACGAAGGTGCCAGCAGCACCAGCGAGAACACCATGCCCAGCGACTGTGCCCAGTCGGGCAAGGCCGTGTACTGCAGGTGATGCGGACCGGCCCACATGTACACCGCGATCAGTGCCCAGAAGTGCACGATCGACAGTCGGTAGGAGTAGATGGGGCGGCCGGCCTGCTTGGGCACGAAGTAATACATCATGCCGAGGAAGGCGGTGGTCAGGAAGAAGCCGACCGCGTTGTGGCCATACCACCACTGCACCATCGCATCGACTGCGCCCGAGTACACCGAGTACGACTTGAACCAGCCGGCCGGGATGGCGAGGTTGTTGACGATATGCAGCAACGCGATGGTGATGATGTACGCACCGTAGAACCAATTGGCGACGTAGATGTGCTTCACCTTGCGCTGGGCGATGGTGCCGAAGAACAGCACGCCGTAGGCCACCCACACGACCGTGATGAGCAGGTCGATCGGCCATTCCAGCTCGGCGTATTCCTTGCCCTGGGTAAGCCCCATCGGCAGGGTGATCGCGGCGGCCACGATCACCAGTTGCCAACCCCAGAACACGAACGAAGCCAGCTTGTCCGAGATCAGGCGGACATGGCAGGTGCGCTGTACCGTGTACAGGCTGGTGGCAAACAGCGCCGATCCGCCGAAGGCGAAGATCACCGCATTGGTATGCAGCGGGCGCAGGCGACCGTAGCTGAGCCACGGCAGATCAAAATCAAGGCCCGGCCAGTACAGCTGGGCGGCGATGATCACGCCGACCAGCATTCCGACCACGCCCCATACCACGGTCATCACGGCGAACTGCCGTACGACCTTATCGTTGTAACTCCCCTCGACGCCCACCATGAGGCCCACTCCTAGGCTTAACTGAACGGCGGGAAGTCTGTGGGGCGGGCCCCGGATCACAGTTGATCTAGATCAACGGCAACCGGGGATTGGGCTGTCGCGGTTTGTCGCAGGTCAAATTTGAGGGACGTCATATCTCTTCATCGCGAAAAAGAGATATATAATCGGCCCGACCTTGCCAGGACCCTTGCGATGCCCTCCATCAGCTTTGAGTTCTTTCCGCCCAAGACCGACGAGCAACGCGCCCAGCTGGACCAGGCGGCCGCCCTGCTCAAGCCACTTTCGCCCGAGTACGTGTCGGTCACCTTCGGCGCCGGCGGCTCGACGCTGAGCTATACCGGCGAGACCGTCGCGAGGCTGCACGGCGCCCATGGCCTGAACGTGGCGCCGCATCTGTCCTGCGTGGGCGGTACGCGCGCCGAGCTGGCCGAGCTGCTGGACGCCTATCGCGCGGCCGGCTATCGCCGCATCGTGGCGCTGCGCGGCGACCTGCCCTCGGGCATGGCCAGCCCGGGCGACTTCCGTTATGCGTCCGAACTGGTGCGCTTCATCCGCGAGCACACGGGCGACCACTTCCACATCGAAGTGGCGGCCTATCCGGAAACCCATCCCCAAGCGGACGACGCCATGGCCGACCTGCGCCACTTCAAGGCGAAGGTGGACGCGGGTGCGAACGGTGCGATCACGCAGTACTTCTTCAACGCGGATGCCTACTTCCGCTTCGTCGATGACGTGCGTCGCCTTGGCGTCGAGGTACCGATCGTCCCCGGGATCATGCCGATTTCCAACTTCTCGCAGCTCAAGCGCTTCTCCGACCAGTGCGGCGCGGAGATTCCCCGCTGGATCGTCAAGCGCATGCAGGCCCATGGCGACGATGCCGCCTCGATCCGTGAGCTGGGCGCCGACGTGGTGGCGGAGATGTGCCGCCGCCTGCTGGCCGGCGGAGCACCGGGCCTGCACTTCTACACGCTGAACCGCGCGCGGGCCACGCAGGCAGTCCTGAACCGACTGCACAGTTGATAGATGCCGCCGGGCGTAAGCTCGGCGGATGCTTCGCCCCTGGCTGCTCCTGTTGCTTTCCTGCCTGCCCCTCGCCGCCTGGGCACAGGACGGCATACACCGTTGCGTGGGCTCTGACGGCAATCCGTTGTTCACGGACCAGCCCTGCGCGGCGCTCAACGCCACGCCCGTGGTGTCACCTCCCCGCGACAGCGCCCCCGCCACGACGGGTCCGGTCTCGCCCGGCACGCCCCCACCGGTGCTCTGCGCCGCCACCGTGGCGGACCTGCGCCAGAGCGTGGTCGACGCCTTCTCGACCCGCGACCCCAACCGGCTCGCCGGCCTGATGCTGTGGGGCGGTTACGGACACGAGGCCGTGGTGGCGGACATACGCTCGCTGGGCGGCCTGATGCAGCGTCCCCTGCTGGACGTGGGGCAGGGCGATGAAGATGCCACCGGCGGCAACGCCGGTCCCGACGGTGCCGGGACCAGCGCGCCGCCACCGGCGCCATCCGTCGAAGGACGCCAGCTGGTGGTACGCACCGCCGCGGATGATGGCAGCGGCCAGCCCCGCGAAACCCGCTTCGACGTGGTGCGGCGATCGGGCTGCCTGTGGTTGCGGGGACGCGGCTGACCGCAGGCGACGACGCGCCCGCCAGGGTGCCCGGGTTATCATGTAGCGATTTTGTCCCCGGAGCATCGACATGGCGCAGCAGTACCCCGACTGGATCTGGCAGAACGGCGTGATCAAGCCCTGGCAGGAGGCCACCACGCACGTCATGGCCCATGCGTTGCATTACGGCTCCTCCGTGTTCGAAGGCATCCGTAGCTACGCGACGCCGGACGGCGCGGCGATCTTCCGCCTGACCGACCACCTCAAGCGCCTGTACCAGTCGGCCAAGATCTACGACATGACCCTGCCCTACACGCAGGACGAACTGGCTGCCGCCTGTCGCGACGTGGTGCGCAAGAACGGCCTCGCGGCGGCGTACCTGCGCCCCGTGGCCTATCGCGGCCTGGGCGGCTTCGGCCTGTCGGCCGAGACGCCGATCGACGTCGCCGTCGCGGCCTGGCCGATGGGTCCGTACCTCGGTCCCGAGGCACTGGAGAACGGCATCGACGCCTGCGTGTCGAGCTGGCAGCGCTTCGCCCCCAACACCATTCCGGCCGGCGCCAAGGCCGGCGGCAACTACCTTTCGGGCCAGCTGATCGCGCGCGAGGCGCGTCGCCTTGGCTTTGGCGAGGGCATTGCCATGGCCTCCAGCGGCCTGCTCAGCGAGGGCGCCGGCGAGAACCTGTTCCTGGTGTTCGATGGCGTGCTGCACACCACCCCGGCCAGCGCTTCCATCCTCACCGGCATCACCCGCGACACGCTGAAGACACTGGCGCGCGAGGACGGCATCGAAGTGATCGAGCGCGACATCCCGCGCGAGTACCTGTACCTGTGCGACGAACTGCTGATGTGCGGCACGGCGGCGGAAATCACGCCGATCCGCTCCGTGGACGGCAAGAAGATCGGCAGCGGCAAGGCCGGTCGCGTGACGCGTCGCCTGCAGGAACTGTTCTTCGGCCTGTTCAACGGCAAGACCAACGACCAGTGGGGTTGGCTGGAGCCGCTGTAAGCAAGACTCCCCGTAGGAGCGCACCGGGTGCGCTCCTACGGGGATCGTTCGAGACCGGTCAGGAAAAGACGATGCTGGCGATCGCGCCGTTGGTATCGGTGCGCGGACGCATCGACACCTCCCAGCCGTAGAGATCGCACAGGCGACGCACGATGGCCAGGCCAAGGCCCGCGCCGCTGCCGCCTGCACCTTCGCCGCGCACGCCGCGCTGGAACAGTCGTTCGGCGTCTTCGGGCTTGATGCCCGGGCCGGTATCGATCACCTCGATGCGGTCGCCGGTGACTTCCACCTTCACCGTACCCTCGAGCGTGTACTTGATCGCATTGCCGATCAGGTTGGTCAGCGCCACCGACAGCACCGAGGCCGGCGCGTTGACGCTCAGTGGCTGCGCCACCACCATCTCGATGCTGATCGGCTTGTCACGCATCTGCGGGCGCTGGCTTTCGATCACGTCGGTCGCCACCTTCGCCACCTCGGTGGTCTCGCCACGCGTGGGGCCGCGCCGCTCCGCGCGCGACAGCAACAGAAGCGCCTCGATGAGTTCGGTCGCCTGGCGCGATGCGCGCTCGATGCGCTTGAGGCGCTCGCGAAGCTTGTCCGTGAGGTCGGGCGAGCCCTGCAGCAATTCGGTGGTGCTGGCGATCACCGCCAGCGGCGTGCGCAACTCGTGGCTGACGTCCGAATTGAATTCGCGGTCACGCTCGACCATGGCGGTCAGGCGCTGGGAGTACTCGTCCAGCGCAAGCGCCAGCTCGCCCACTTCGTCGTCGGCGAAGTGCGGCGCCAGCGGCTCGGCCTTGCCGTTCTTGCGGAAATCGCGCAGGCGGCGCGCCAGCTCGCTTACGGGCTTGAGCACTTTGCGCGAAAGCCAGAGTCCCAACACCAGCGACAGCAGGCCGAACAGGAAAACCGCGCCGATCACGCTGAACAGCAATTGCTGCTTGCCGAGTTCTTCGCGAGTGACGTCGTAGCGGATGAAGCCGATCAGGCCGTATTTGCGACGCACCGCCAACTTGTAGTGATGCGTCTTGCCGTCGGGTGCCTGCTCATAGATGTCGTGCACGCCGCTGTCGAGGTTCTGCCACGCCAACGGCATGTTGTAGAGCGTGCGCTCGCTGCGCATCCAGGCTTCGATCAGCGTCGAGCCGGCCGGCTTGCTTGGATCGACATGCACCTGCTCCACGGCCTGGTCGACGTCCTGCTGCAGGGCCACCGTGACCAGCTGGTCCTCGACGCGATCCCGGATATTCAGTGCCGCGAACGCAAACAGCGCGCTCAGGCCAAAGCCGAACAGCGCGAACGATACGACCAGGCGAAACCTGAGCTTACGCCTGGACCGCATCCGGTTCGACCATTCGATATCCGATACCGTGCCGCGTGTGGATCAGCGGCTTTTCGAAGGGCTTGTCGATCGCGGCGCGCAAGCCATGGATGTGCACGCGCAGCGAATCACTGTCGGGCAGTTCCTCGCCCCACACGCGCTGCTCCAGGTCCTGCCGGGTCACCACCGACGGGCTGGCCTCCATCAGCGCCTGCAGGAGCTTCAGGCCGATCGGGTTGAGCTGGATCGACTTGCCCTCGCGGGTGACGGTGAGCGTGTCCAGGTTGTAGGTGAGGTCGCCCACCTTGAGGACGCGGCTCTGCGGACCCTTGCCACGACGCGCCAGCACTTCCAGGCGCGCCGCCAGTTCCTGCAGGGCAAACGGCTTGGTCATGTAGTCGTCGGCGCCGGACTCGAAGCCGGTGAGCTTCTGCTCGAGCGCGTCGCGCGCGGTCAGCATCAGGATCGGCGTCTGCTTGTGGGCCTCGTGACGCAGCTTGCGGGCCACGTCCAGGCCGTCCATGCCAGGCAGGGTGAGATCGAGCACGATGACGTCGAAATCGTGCACGACGGCCAGGTGCAAGCCGGTCACGCCGTCGCCGGCAAAGTCGACCACATGTCCGCGGTCTTCCAGATAATCGCCGATGTTAGTCGCGATATCGCTGTTGTCTTCGATTACCAGTACGCGCATGCGTCCTCCATACGCAGCCGGCTAATGACCGGCCGAGGCCTCAAGCTTAACAACTTGCACAGGGGGAGAGGGGCTTCTGGCGGGCAACAAGCTGAACGAACCGCCGTCGGGCAAGAAAAAAGCCCAGGCTCGCTGACATGACGTCGCTCGCCTGGGCTCAAGCTACTGCCCCGATACCGAAATCTGCTGTCACTGGACCTTACGGTTGAAGTGCCAAGCAAATTGCAGTGGGGACTTTATAGGGGCGGCAGGGTTACGGTGTAGTTAATCGGTTCTCACTGGCTCGTTAATCAGCGAACCACCACTTGTGCGCCAGGCCATCACGCGACACTCACGTGACGGCCGGACGGCCTGCCATCCGTATCCCTTACTTGGCCGAGCCTTCCACGGCCTGCTGGCGCGCGGCCTCCTCGGGCTTGCGACAGATATGCGTCCCCGTCATCACCTGACAGCTCAGACGCGCCTGGATCTCCCGATCATTGGCCGCGCTGCCACCGTCGAGGCTGAAGGCCATCACCTGGCGGTAGCGTTCCGACAGCACGTGTTGCGGCGGCACCGAATAGACCCAGTCACGCATGGCCACCAGGGCGGCCTGCTCGAACACGCCGGCCGGTTCGGCGCTGACCACGCGAATCCCCCGCACGGATCCGTCCGACGCCAGGCCGAATTCCATGACCACCTTGCCCTCGATGCCCTTCTCCAGCGCCGCCGCCGGGTAGGCCGGCTTGCGGATGCGCAGCGGGGTCAGCGATGGCGCTCTGGCGTCCACCGCTTGCGGATAAGCGGGCAGCACGGCTTCGCTGCGGGGCGCGAGATTGGCGATCGCCAGCGGCGTCACCCCCGGCGCGGCCATGCCCGGCCCCACGCCGGGCAGCGACGGAAGCAATTCATCCGGCGCGTCGACCACCCGCGGGACCGGTCGCTGCAGCGGAGCGGCCGGTGGCTTGAGGTTGGCCGGCCCCCAGCTTTGCTGCAGCGACTGGGCCAGCGGCAACACGATCAGCGAGGCCACACGCGGGACAGGACCCATCAGGTCGGGCACGCCCTCGCGCTTGAGTGCCAGGCCGAGCACCAGGGTGGCGATCATGCCCAGCGCGAGCAGTGCGCCCGTATACGGACGCGACGGCTGCGTGGCGGCCACGCCATGGCCGGCCGCCATCTGGTGGACACGGTCCAGCAGGACGCCGCCGCTGGCCGCCAGCATCATGGGAGAGGCCTGCTGCATGCTGCCCAGGGCAGAAAGGGCCCTGGCCAGGTCGCGCCAGTTGCCGCCATGGACCTGCAGGGCCATCTGGTCACAGCAGATCTCGCGTTCGTTGCGCACGTCCGCGGAGATCCAGTGCACCACGGGATGGAAGAAGAACAGGGTTTCCAGCACCACCTGGAAGAAATTGACCAGCGGATCCAGGCGTTTCAGGTGCGCGAGTTCATGGGCCAGGACCAGCTCCAGCTGCGAACGCGGAAACCCGCTCACCATCGCCAACGGCATCACGATCACCGGACGGAACCACCCCACCAGCAGCGGGGTGTCGACGCTGCCACTCCACACCAGGGAGATGCGCCGGCGCATGCCGAAGCGCTCGGTCAGGCGGCTCAGCATGCGCCGCATCGGGCCGTCATCCTCGAGGCCCGCTGCAATCATGCTGCGCAGTCCGCGCCATTGCCGCCACACCCTGGCCGACAGGACAAGCACGCCGGCCAGCCAGAACACGGCGAGCCAGGGCGTGATGCCAAACGGCCCGGTGATCCGCTCGAGCACGGAGGCCGGCGATTCGCCCAGGCTGCCGGTCGCGACGACCACCGGGTCGAGCAGTACCTCCGAAACCGTCGCGGAGGGCGCCCGCAGCGTCCACGCCAGGGTCAGCACGGGACACCACGAGAGCACCACCAGGGCCGCCACGCCGAGCCGGTAGCGCGCGGCGCCGCGGGGCAGCAGGGCGCGCGCGGCGGCATAGGCAAGCCCGATCAGCAGGCCCTGCCACAGGAAATGCAGCAGGGTCACGCCCAGCCATTGCAGGACGTCGAAGAACATGTGCCGGGAGAGCATCAGGGCTCCTCCTGGTCGAGCTTGTTCAGGAGGTCGCGGATCGCTCGCAGCTCCTCGCGCGTCGCGCGCTGGCTCCCCAGTGCATGCAGCACCAGCTGCGAGGACGACCCGTCGAAAACGCGATTGACGATGTCGTGGAGAAAGCGCTTCTGCGTCCTTTCCTTGGTGACGGCCGGACGATAGACGTGGGCGCGCGCCGTATCGTCGCGCTCGACCAGGCCCTTGCTGTGCATGACCTGCAGCAGCTTCAGGGTGGTGGTGTAACCCCCGCCCTCGCCCAGGGCCTCGTGCACCTCGCGTACCGTGGAGAGTCCCTGCTGCCACAGCACGCGCAGGATCTCGAGCTCGGCCACCGTGGGCTTGGGCGCGTCTGGCTTGGATGCTTTCATGTGACTCCCCCAGCGTATCGTCAGGTTCCAGGCTCCGGCGCCTGCCGGAGCCTCACCGTCAACCGCCGCGCTGCTGATTGACCTGCTGAGTGTCCTGCAAAAACTTCTGGCTGTCCCGGCGGTCCCGCTCCATGTCGCCATAGGTGCGGCAGGTCGTCTTCGGGATCAGCGAACCCATGGGCGCGGCGCGCTCGCAGACCACGCGATTATTGTCCCGCTTCGCCAGGAGGGCGTTGGTGGCGTCCAGCTCGGTCTGCAGGCGGGCCTTGTCATTCCCGTCCATCTTGTCCGCCGTATCGTACTTGTCGAACAGCGCCTGCATGTCATTGAGGTTGGAGTCGAGCGTCGCGCGCTCGCTGGAGGTCATGTACTCGTAGCGCCCTCCCGCGATCTGCTTGCGCACCGTCGCCACCTCGGCGGTGAAACCCGCCCTGTCCTGCGCCTTGAGCGCCACCTCTTCCTTCTTGGCGGCGAACGCGGAACCGGCCGCCAGGCACATCCCCAGGCCGAGCATCCAGATTTTCGGCTTCATACGTCTCCCCTTCCCCGACCATGCCGCATCCCGCCGCGGGAAACGGGCCATGTCGTCCGCGATCATCCTAAACAGGCGATCCCGAGACTGTCAACGAAGAGTTTCGTACTACGAATGTCGTAGGTGCTTCCCACGGGCCGTTCAGCGCCCCCGGGCGACGTGCTGCTCCAGGTGCCGGATGATCTCGCCGGAGACATCCACGCCGGTCACCGTCTCGATGCCTTCCAGCCCCGGGGAGGCGTTCACTTCGAGCAGCAGCGGCCCACGGTTGGAGCGCAGGATGTCCACGCCCGCCACGCCCAGGCCCAGCGCCGAGGCCGCCTGGACCGCGATGCGGCGCTCCTCGGAGCTCAGGTCGGCGGCCATGGCCGAGCCGCCGCGGTGCAGGTTCGCGCGGAACTCGCCCGGGCTGGCCTCGCGCTGCATGGCGGCCACCACCTTCTTGCCGACCACGAAACAGCGCAGGTCGCTGCCCTTCGCTTCCGCGATGAATTCCTGCACCAGGAAATTGGCGTAGAGGCCGCGAAAGGCCTCGATCACGCTCTGCGAGGCGCTGCGCTTCTCCGCCAGCACCACGCCCGTGCCCTGGCTGCCTTCGTTGAGCTTGATCACGTGGGGTGGTTCGCCCAGCGTCGCGAGCACGTCGGCGGTGTCGTCCGGGTTGTCACCGAACACCGTGGCAGGCATGTCCAGGCCCTTGGCGGCGAGGATCTGCAGGCAACGCAGCTTGTCGCGTGCCCGCAGCACGGCATCCGAGGAATTGGGCGTGTACACGCCCATCATCTCCAGCTGGCGCAGCACGGCCGTGCCGTAGAACGTGCTGGTGACGCCGATGCGCGGGATCGCCGCGTCGATCCCGCGCAGGGCCTTGCCCTTGTAGCGGATCGACATGTTGCCCGGCGCAATGCGCACGTAGCAGCGCAGCGGATCGAGCACGCGCACCACGTGGCCACGCTCGCGCGCGACGTCGACCAGTCGCTGGGTGGAGTACAGGCGGGCATTCCGCGACAGGATGGCGATCTTCATGAAATACCCGTGGTTTCGACCAGCACCGGTCGCGGCTGGGTGTAGGAATGGGAAGGATCGACGGCAAAACGCCCTTCCAGCGCGGTGCGTCCCAGCAGCATCGGAAACAGCATATGGCGGCGATCGGTCAAATTGATGTCTACCGCAAACCGCCTTCCCGCCAGCAGTACATCGGTACGGATGAACCAGCGCAAGGTACGCCGGCCTCCGGTATCGGTGACGGCGCGCCGGTCGAGCGCAGGGGTTTCGCAGTCGATGGCGACACGGTGGCGCCCGCCCACGTTCACGGCAAAGCGCAACCAGGTTTCCCCGTCGCGCTCGAAGCTCTCCAGCGCATCCACGTGCAACGAACTGCTGCGCGCCCCGGTGTCGAGCTTGGCCTTGAGCAGGCCGATGCCCAGCGTCGGCAACGCCAAACGCTCCCGCCAGCCGAGGGTGATCACATCCGCCATTATCAGCGCACGCCGCAGGGTTACGAGAAAGGGAGCTCGGTGGGGTCGAGTTGGAGCGGGTGAAGGGAATCGAACCCTCGTCAGTAGCTTGGGAAGCTACAGCTCTACCATTGAGCTACACCCGCGTCGTCGGGCGATGGTAACCCGGGATCCCGGAATTTTGGAACCGTCCATGCAGTTCAACACCGCATGAACCGGACATGGCGGCCCGCTGAATCATCGACGGGGACGGGCCCGGTCACGCCTTGCTAGCGCCGGACCCACGGTCCGCATAATGCGTACGTCGACGCCTGGCGACGCTCATGCGTTTTACAGGCGACGAAACCTTTCGGCGCGAGGGCATCGCGCCATGGTCCGGAGAACTACATGCGTGCGCTTTCCACAATGCTCTCGTCGCCGCGCAGCTGGCGATGGATGGCCGTGGCCCTGCTGGCCTGTGCCAGCCTGGCGCAGGCGCAAGACCAGCCGCCGCCAGATGCCGGTGGCGCCGGCGATCCCCCGTCCCGGGTGGCGCGCCTGTCCTATCGCACGGGGAACGTGAACCTGCTGCCGGCCGGCGAGAAGGACTGGGGCGACGCCAGCCTCAACCGCCCGCTGACCACCGGCGATCGCCTGTCCACCGGGCAGGCCGGTCGTGCCGAGCTGGAACTGGGCGGCGGCACGCTGCGCATCGCGGACGACACCGACTTCGGCTTCCTGACCCTCAATGACCAGTTGAGCCAGGTGGAACTCACCCAGGGCACGCTCAACCTGGCCGTGCGTGGCCTGGCCGAAGGCCAGAGCTACGAGATCGACACACCCACCGTGGCGCTGGTCGTCGACCAGCCCGGTACCTACCGCGTGGACATCAGCGACGACGGCAAATCCACGCGCATCACCGACATGGATGGCCGCGCGGTGGTCTACGGCGAGGGCGGCGCCCAGCGCTCCCTGGTCGGCGGGCGCACCTACGAGTTCGGCGATTCCTCGCTCAACAACGTGACCATCAGCGACAGGGACGGTGGCGACGACTTCGATGCCTGGTGCAACAGCCGCGACCGGCGCTACAGCGATTCGAACACGGGCCGCTATGTTTCCAGCGACGTGGTCGGCTACCAGGACCTCGACCAATACGGCAACTGGCAGGCCGATCCCGAGTATGGCCAGGTCTGGTACCCCAGCAATGTCGCCACCGACTGGGCGCCCTATCGTGACGGCCACTGGGCCTACGTGGGCCCGTGGGGCTGGACCTGGGTGGACGATTCCCCGTGGGGCTTCGCGCCCTACCACTACGGTCGCTGGGCCTATGTGCGCAGCCGCTGGTGCTGGGTACCCGGCCCGGTCTCGGTGCGCCCGGTCTACGCACCGGCGCTGGTCGCCTTCGTGGGTGGCGCCGGCTTCGGCGTATCGGTGGGCATCGGCGCCGCGCCGGTCGGCTGGTTCCCGCTGGGCCCGGGTGAAATCTACAACCCGTGGTACCGCGCCAGCCGCGGCTACTACACCAACGTCAACATCACCAACATCTACGTGCGCAACAACCGCCAGGTGGTGATCAACAACATCAACAACCACTACAACTATTTCCGCGACGGTCGGCCGGTGCCGAACGAGCGGTATTTCAACCGGGAGGCACCGCGCGCCTTTACGGCCATGTCCCGCCAGGATTTCGCCTCCGCCCGCAACGCCGAACGCCACCAGATGGCCGTGGACCCGCGCCACTTTGCCAACGCGCCGGTGATGGCGCGAGGCGCCGACGTGCAACCGGGCCGTGCCAGCTTCGCCCCGCCGCGCAATGGCAACGAGCGCAACCCGCCGGGTGGTGGTTTCAACCGCGAAGTCGTGGCCCGCAATGCGCCGGCTGCCTCCTTCGCCGGCCGCCCGCAGGGCAACGCCAATCCGGGTGAACCGCGCAACGGGCCGGCCGCGTCCAACGTGCGCATGCTCAATGGCCCCTACGCGGGCAATCGCCCGGGTGCACCGGGTCGTGGCGCGAACTCGCCGGAGGAACGTGCCTTCCCGGGGAACCGCAACAACGGCATCCCGACGCCAGGGGCGAACCCGGCGGCCCGGAACAACGAGCCGGCGTCGGCCCGCTTCAATCGTCCACAACCGGAGGACAACCGTGGCGCCGGCACGCCCGACATGCGCCGCCAGGTCGCTCCCAACGAGGGATCCAATGCGATGCGACCCGGCGAATTGCCCTCCGCGCGGTTTGCGCGTCCGCAGGGAGGCGAAGGCCGTCCGGCGCCGAACGAACGCGGCAACCCGGGCAACCAGCCCCGCCCGGGCGTGAGCTACATCCCCAACGCGGACGCCGATCGTGCGATGCGCGCGCAGCAGCAGCCCGGGACGCTGCCCAATACGCCACGCTTCGAGCGAGCCCAGCCCTCGCCGCAGGACAACCCGCGACCGGTGCCGAACCAGGACAACGCCCAGCGCTTCCAGCGCGAGAACGCCGCACCCCGCCAGGAGTCCCAGCAACCGCGTTTCGTCCAGCAACCTCGCGAAATGCAGGCCCCGCGCGAAGCGCCCCAGCCCAGGGAAATGCAGGCGCCGCGGGAGATGCCGCAGCCGCGCGAAATGCAGGCACCTAGGGAAATGGCACAGCCGCGCGAAATGCAGGCACCCAGGGAAATGGCACAGCCGCGCGAAATGCAGGCACCCAGGGAAATGGCACAGCCGCGCGAGGCGCCGCAGCCGAGGGCGTACCAGCCGCCTCGCCCCAATCCTCCGCCGCAGCCTCAGCCGCAGCAGCCGCGGCCGGCCCAGAACAACAGCCAGCCTCAGGCGCATCCGTCGGGCGGACACGAAGACCGCCGCCCTCCGAAGAAGGATGAGCAGCACAATTGACCCGGCAACCCACTGTTATTCCCGCGAAAAAGCCCGGTTATGCCGGGCTTTTTCGTGTCGTTCGGGCATCCCGGGTCGTAGGCGCTACAATGCAGCGATGTACATCACGCTCAATGGCAGTCCGCGTGACTGCGCCCCCGCCACGACCGTCGCTCAGTTGCTGCAGGAAGCCGGTTACGGCAGCCGCCGCGTCGCCGTGGAAGTGAACCACCAGATCGTCCCGCGCAGCCAGCACACCAGTTACGTGCTGGCGGAAGGCGACCAGGTGGAAATCGTCCACGCCATCGGCGGCGGTTGAGCGCCACCATTCGCCAGTTGCGACGCCAGTGGGCGCCGCGCGCAGCCTGAAGACACACGATGAACACCAAGACGTTCGACTCCGCCGATCCACTGATCATTGCCGGCAAGAGCTACGGCTCGCGCCTGCTCACCGGCACCGGCAAGTACAGGGATTTCGACGAAACTCGCCGCGCCACCCAGGCCGCCGCCGCCGAGATCGTCACCGTGGCGATCCGCCGCGTGAACATCGGCCAGGACGCCAGCCAGCCGAACCTGCTCGACGCGCTTCCGCCCGAGGAGTTCACCCTGCTGCCCAATACCGCCGGCTGCTACAACGCGGTCGATGCCGTGCGCACCTGCAAGCTGGCGCGCGAACTGCTCGACGGCCACAAGCTGGTGAAGCTGGAAGTGCTCGGTGACCAGCGCACGCTGTTCCCGGACGTGGTGGAGACCCTCAAGGCCGCCGAGACGCTGGTCGCCGACGGTTTCGACGTGATGGTCTACACCAGCGACGACCCGATCCTGGCCAAGCGCCTGGAGGAGATCGGCTGCGTCGCCGTGATGCCGCTGGCCGCGCCGATCGGCTCGGGCCTGGGCATCCAGAATCGCTACAACCTGCTCGAGATCATCGAGAACGCCAAGGTGCCGATCATCGTCGACGCCGGCGTGGGCACGGCCTCCGACGCGGCCATCGCGATGGAACTGGGTTGCGACGGCGTGCTGATGAATACGGCCATCGCCGGCGCCAAGGATCCCGTGCTGATGGCGCATGCGATGAAGCTGGCGATCCAGGCCGGACGCGCCGCCTTCAAGGCCGGACGCATTCCGCGCAAGCGCTTTGCTTCCGCCTCGAGCCCGATCGACGGCACCATCGGCTGAGCAAGTTCTTCGCGGTGCGCCCGCCTGGGCGCATCGTGGAAGTCGCAACACAGAGGCTGCGCCGCCCCGCCAGCGGGGTGGCATTCGTTTGTTTCCGGACCACCCATGACCCACGACCACGACGACGCCAGCAAGCCCGAATACATGCGCCGCATCCGCAGCTTCGTGCTGCGCGAGGGCCGCATGACGCCGGCGCAGCAGCGCGCCTTCGATGACCATTGGGCGCGCTTCGGCATCGACTACTCGGGAGATGCGCAGGACTTCGCGACGCGCTTTGGCCGCACCGCGCCGCTGGTGCTGGAGATCGGCTTCGGCAATGGCGAGGCCCTGGCCTGGGCGAGCGAGCACGATCTCGAGCGCAACTTCATCGGCGTGGAAGTGCATGGTCCCGGCGTGGGGCGCCTGATGAATGCGCTGGCCGCCCGCGATGCGAAGAACGTCCGCCTCTACAAGCATGACGCCGTGGAAGTGCTCGAGCACGAGATTCCCGCAGGCACGCTGGCCGAGGCGCGAATCTGGTTTCCCGACCCCTGGCACAAGAAGCGCCACAACAAGCGCCGCATCATCCAGCCGGAGTTCGTCGCCCTGCTCGCCTCGCGCATGGCGCCGAATGGCCTGCTTCACCTGGCGACCGACTGGCAGCCTTACGCCGAGCACATGCTTGAAGTGATGGAAGCCGCGCCCGCATGGCGCAACGCGATCGGTCCCGGCCAGTACGCCGAGAAGCCCGACTGGCGCATCGAAACCCACTTCGAACGTCGCGGCCTGAAGCTGGGCCACGGTGTGTGGGACCTGCTCTATCGCACCTGACTACCGGGCGCTCTGCGCTTTGGATATCCCATGCGGATGACATGAACGAGGGCCGCGCATGCGGCCCTCGTTGTGCCTGAGCCACCCGACACCGACCTTCAGTCGTAGATCATGCTGAACGTGACCGAGGTGTTGGCGCTTCCGGCGCCCACGCTGGTGCCGGTCTGGTAGTAGCGCGCGTTCAACGGAATGCTGTAGCTGCCACCCGTACCCTGGTTGTACTCATGGAAAGTGATCGGCGTACTCAGCGGCAACGCCGCCGTACCCGTGCTGTCGAGCAACTGCACGCCTACGCCGCTGGCGGTCGAACTGCCATCCAGCGCCACGACCGAGTTGCCTCGATCGACGACAACGGTCACCGGATCGATCTGGTACTGGATGCTGTCCATGCCGGCCGGACAGTTGTTGAGGCTGATGGAAAAGCCGGTTGCACGGGTGGACGTGCCGGGCCCGGTCAATTCCAAGTTCATATGCTTGCCCATGGAAACCACGACGTCCGGGGTGACGCAGGCGAGCGCCAGCGTTTGCACGCTGGTCTGGGTAAGCAGCAGCTGCGCGGCGTTGAGGCCACCGTACCAGATGCTGATGGTCGGATTCGAAAACGCCTGCGTGCCATTCCTGATCGAACCGATGGCTAGCAGTTGCACGCTCAGGAAGGAACGCAGGATATAGGCCTGGGTGGTGTTGGCTGTCCACGTATCGGGCTGCCCGATCCAGCCCCAGGGCGATGGATTGCCGGTGCTACCCCAGAACCAGGCCGCCCGGATGCCCACGCCAGGAAGATTCGGCAGCGCGTAGACATCGGGCATGCCGGACACCGGCTGCAGGCCCGGAATATTCCATTGCATCTTCAGGTAGAAATAGGAGTTGCACAGAATACCGGCCGTGCCCGTGCCGCCTTGCACCCAACCGGAATCCCACAGCACCGTTCCGGGAGAGGCATTCCGTGGAACGATCAACTGTGGCGGCAGCGCCACCGTACTGGTGAGCATATCGCCGGCGGTAAAGCTGCAGGCGGCATGCGCCGCGCGGCCAAGTCCGATCAGGCCGAAAAGGAACACCAGGCACAGCGCGAATCGTCGGCCGAAACAGTGGCGACCGGCGCGGAAGATGCCACCGCACCTTCGCTTGCGCCTCGCGACAGACCGAAACGCCGAACCCGTGGGGTCGAAGCAAGCCGTATCCATATGATCCTCCTGTATCGCCGGCATGGTGCTTCCACTCACGCCGAATCCGTGCATGGGCCTTCATCGCCCTCGCCGGCTCATGGCCTCCTCGCGTCGGAACGACGGCAGGACGGCAGGACGCCGGCCACCGATGGCGCCGTCATTCGTAGGTCATGGTGAACGTCATCGACGTATTGGCCGTACCCACGCCAATGCTGGCGCCGGTCTGGTAGTACCGCGCCTGCAAGGGAATGCCGTAGCTGCCGCCTGTGGCGGGGTTGTAGTCGTTGAATCTCACCGACTGACCAAGCGGAAACGCGTGAGTACCCGTGCTGTCCAGCAACTGCACCCCCGTGCCGCTCGCTGAAGAGCTGCCATCGAGCGCCACGACGGATTGCGCGCTGTCCAGCACGGTCGTCACCGGGTCGATGCGGTACTCGATGCCGGTCATTCCCGCGGGACAGCCGATCAGGTTGATGTCGAAC
>JACXTT010001674.1_pt1 | contig 36472 bp, 32 predicted proteins | sample 9270951 | NCBI WGS metagenome assembly JACXTT01 (sample SAMN15532306, study PRJNA645909) | rock metagenome | isolation source: weathered quartz diorite | place: Puerto Rico | collected 2017-06-21 | reverse complement strand
CTCTGTGAAGATGTCTCCGCCGGGGGATGAGAATATCTCTCCTCTCGGGAGGGTCGTGTCAACATCGGCCTCGTCTTGGAGCTGGCTGAGTGTCTTGCCTGTTATCCTGGAGATTTCGTTTCCGTCGGCTTTTTCGCCCCGGAAGGGTATGCCGATCGTTGTTAATGGTCCGGGTATCGATCCTGTAACTGCGCCCATGGGGGTGTCGAAGGTGGCTGTCATGTCACCGTAGACCATGGCACCGACTGTTCCGCGCTGGGCTCTGATAGGGAGTATCATCGAGTCGTTCCTTGTGGCGAGTTTGACTTTGCCGTAGTCGAGGCCTGTGTCTGGGCTGACTTTGATGGCGGGTCCGCGGGCGACTGGTCCTCTGAATCGTGGGGCTGCTTGTCCGAGAGCGTAGGCGATGATGCCGGTTATGATGGCGGCGATTAGTAGGTTGGGGACTTGTGCTGAGAATTCTGATGGAAGACTGTCTCGTTGTAGTCCGGCTATCCATCCGAGGATGTAGATCAGGATGATTACGAGTATGCTTGTGCCGGTTGTGTTCCAAAGGATGCTTGAGAGAGCGCGGAGTTTTCCGGCCGAGAGCGTCTTGGTGTCAAGAATCCCATGAACGAACATGAGAGCGAAGGCTGCGGTGAGAATGGTCGCGGAGTAGGATGCGAGTGGCAGTATCTGTCTGATGAGCCATATCAGGACCAGGAGTCCCGCGATATTGCCGGCTATGGACCCTAGTGTTCGGATGCCGAGGAGGGCTGTTCGCTCGCGTCCTATCTCAATCAACTTTCTCTCCTCCTAGAGCTTCGTTCATCAGGGCGAGTGTTCTGACGAGGAGTCTACCTCTCCTAGTGAGCTCGTAGCCTCCAGTGTCGGAGTCGCCGACGAGACCCACCTTCTTGAGACTGTTAATGTGATAGATAACACTCGGATTCTTCAGATCACTCTTAGAACCAATATCAGAGAAAGACATCTTAGAATTGTACAGCATCTTAGCAATCTTGATCCGCTCAGTGTTAGCCAACGACTTCAGAAGATCAGCAGCCTTCTCCTCAGACATCTTCTCAACAATCTCATCCACTGCTTGCTCACCACGTTCGACTAAGCTAGACCGAACGTTGTCCCGGATCAGCTTAACAAGATCCTTCGCGACAACACTCGCCGGTTGGGTTTGCTCCACCTCGTCCGGAGCTAGATCCACTCTTACGGAGCCCTTAGCGACCCCTCTCAGGGCATCGGCTATTTCTCGCCTAAGCTCGCCTTTGAGCGACCTTATCTCGTCGCGAAGGTCCTCGATTTCATCATTCAAGTAAAGAACACCTTACCAATCCATCGCATCTGGTAAATAATACTCTACTATTAGAATATAAATCTTTACTAAAAAGGGATTAGTTAGTATAGGCTGTTCTACCCAGAATTTGGGCTATAACGGTGAACATTAGGGGCTCTAAAGCTCTGGGTCAAGAATACTCGAAACACCAGTGATTAATTGCTAAACTTAGGCAGCAACCTTTAGGAATTTGGGGCGTGCAGTCAACGAAAACTCAGGTGGCTACGACAACACGTTTGGGACGCTGAATGTTTTGTTTGAGCTCCTGCAATTGTTCAGTCTCCCATTCACGATACTCTTCGGGGGTCGTTTTCCAAAAACATGTCCAAGCATCATTGAGTACTCGTCTGACGTTTCGTGGTGACGAACGAATCAGGTCGTCCGGGGTCACTATTGAGAGCCCACAATGTCTTAGCGAATCTAGAAATTCCGCTGCTATCTTGCGAAGTATTAGATCTGGGTAAGTCATACCATAATAGGCATCTGCTGAATCAAGTTCCGCGGTGAGATCTCGCCAGTGCTCGCTTATCAGCTCCTTTTCTCTGGAGAGACCAATCAGTTCTAGTCCAAACAACATTAATCTCATCCGCGCTTCATTTGCAGGGTGGGGATTATTTGACAGCCAGGAGCCTTGATAGGCGCTGTCAGACACCTTGGCGACCAAATGGTAATTGGACCATACGAACGCGGGACCTAGCGTATAAACGGCAAACAAGTCCGCCAGGAATTCCGTCAGCCAAGTCTTCCAGTTTGCATGCACACGTTCGAGAAGTAGCGAGACCTCTCTGGGCCCGGATCTCATTTGAGTGTGTCGAATGAGATCTCTGAAGTAATCTGTAATTGTCGTGGCCATCCTGTCCATGGCCTGCGTCATCGGCCGCAGTTTCATTCCGGGATTGCTATCTGAACAGGCGAACAACATGGCATGACCAATCTCATGGTAAAGATCTGGCAAATGCAGAAGGAAATCAGACTCCGCCAACGGGACGTAGATTACTCTGGTAATGGGCTCGAAGTAGAAGTAGTCGGTCGATAGGCAACTCACAGATGGGGCTGCGATTGGCAACGCTATTTCTTCGCTAATTACAAAGACGAGCCCATTGAGGAAATCGACCTCCGAGCTTTGAAAACGTAGCGACGGTATCCCATAAGACTCAACCACAGAAATTTGCTTTATGATCATTCGAATCTTTCTACGAACTTGTCTGAAATCAGTCGTCTCATCGTAGAGCGAATTCCTCAACTCGTCGAGTGACTCGATTTCCGCGTCAAGCAAAGCGGTACACCGCTCAACGAGCTGTAAGAGGTAGGAACTCTTGGCTGGAAGCTCTATTAGATCCTTAAGGGTGAGAGCACGACACTTTTGCTCGACGATCAAGTGTTCGAGATAATCTCTTCTCAATATCCACTCATCCTATTCATAAGGTGTCCGCAGCGCACATCGAGGGCGTCAGCCACGTCATTGAGAATACTCACATCACCGCTGGTCAGATTGATGTCTGATAATTCGAGCCTTCCAATCAAGTCCAGTATTTGGGAAAAATAGTCCTGCCAGTTCCAAGCGTGCCGCTGGTGCAATATGCGGACAACTTCGTAATCGTCCAAGTTCTTCGCAGTTGATAGTTTTCTGGACATCGACTGTTTGATTGGATTAAGAATCCCGAGAAGAGTACTGATTGCATCAGCCGAGCCTTCAACATTACTGAGCTCTTTTCGTGAACTCAGAAGCGAGAGTGCTCGATCGAATTCTTCCAATGATTGAACATTGACGCAGTATCGTGAAGCAATGGTTCCTGCAGAACCCAACTCAAGATTCCTCCTCGACCGGAACGAAACGAAGCGCGTCGGGGTTATAGTCTCCAGCCACTTCTCTAAGACGAATGTCCGTGATTCTGATAGTGAGAGGAACTCGGGAGCAATCATCAACTCTTGTCCAAGTTAAATTGGAAAGCCGGAAAACATCCTCTAGAAGAATATCTGAAGGCCTTCCTCCCCCCGCCTTTGTGACAAGAATTGGCCTAGGTGTTCCACGACGTAGGTATGGATATCCCGTCGTCGTCAGGAACGCCGCATCGCCGATTTCGCAGTGGGTGCCCACAAAGGGACTCTCGGCCTCAATTGCCTGAGATCCGGGAACAGAAGTTGGTTCAAAGAATCTCACGGGAACCCTTGAGGTCTTGTGAATCTCAAGGAAGTCTATGTCGAAATTGGCGAAGGCTAGCCCGTCGCGTACGAGTTGATGGAGACCACTCATGACTCCGTCTGATTCTTCCGGAAACATATGACCATCTCTATGAATTACCACGCTTTTTACCGGAGCATTTCGCGGTAAGTATTGCCTAAGGTTTTCGTAAATCACTCTTCCACATTGGGTCCCCCCAAGCCTCTCGCGATACTTTGAATCGCTGACAGTTGACCAGATGGTCTGACCATCTTTCAATATGAATGTAAACCCCGCACTATGGTTTTTGACATCGATTCCAATCGTGACATCTGCGTGCAAAGGATCGGCCAGTACGAACGGCCAGAATCCGTTTAGCAAGAGAATCTTGTTTATTACCAAATTCTGCAAGTAGCTCCTGAAGCGGCCTGCCTGCTTCCGATCATCAGTCAGTTTCCAATAGGGTTGTCCTTCTGAAGATGCCTGGACGTAACTCTGTAATGCCTGGTCTGTGTGAATTATTGAGACATGGACGTCTCTGTCACGAAGCTCCTTCATCAAAAGATTGGCCAGTTCATCCTCAGTCGTTTCGGAGCTCTGTCGGATTCTCGGGATAACAATCAACCCGTATCCTGAATAGAAGACATGCTGCGTCGTAGCTCGGATGATCTCTCTACCGAGCACTGGGACGGATTGACCGATTGAGTCGTCATAGAAAATGGGGGCAGGTTTGTATTCGTACTCGCCTGTTGGACTGTATACGGCTTTGACCTGCTCCTTGATGTGTTCGATGAAGAGACTGCCGAAGCTCTTTCTGAAGGATTCGGGAAGGATCAGGTATTGCGGTGGAAAAGGACTTCTACTGAAGAACCCCGAATCCGCAGAAAGTAGTCGCGACTTCTTTGCGGCTGGCCATTGGTCTATTGATACAGTATCATTTCCAACACCAGACCCCACACGAAGCGTTTTCCGGTTTCCGAAAAGGAGTCGAGGAATTTCAAACCGCACTCTTTCGAATTCCATCGGGATCGAACTCAATTTGAGCTTCGTTCCCTGGAAAATCATGTTCCGGAAATACTCCTTGATGACATATTCTATCTCTCTCCTTCTTTTTTCAGCGTCGAGAATTGTATAGAAATGGTAACCACTCACACTTCTAGAATCCGTCTTGTGAGCTAGCCTGCAGAGACCTGAGGGAACTCGCCTAACTTCGCCAGACCCAGTGTGATAAACGAAGACTGAACTGTCACGTGGCAAGGAGGCAAAAAAATCGAGTCGATTTCCCCAATGTAGTCCCTTCAAGTGATTGTAAAGAGTTGTTCCATCTGGCATAGTTGCCTCACTGACGTTGAGACCAAGTCGTTGCTCGATCTTGATCTGGTACCACGTTTCCCCATATTCGTAGACACATGTGCGACCCTTGTATCTCCGAAAATCATCCTCGGTTATCGTAGCTGGTACCGGTCTACGGTCGGCATACTTTCGTGCAACATCCAGGCAGAGTCCGATACCCTCGTTTGATAGCGGAACGAATCGGAATGTGAACCCCCTGTACATGTCAACCGAGTTGCTAAGTCGTGCGAATTGTTGATCTGCCACCTTGTGAAAGACTGACGGACTAGATTTCGGTAACCAGAACTGAGGATTCCGTTTGAATGATCCGGTCAGATCGAATTGTAAGAACCGGAGTGCCAATGGCAACTCAGTTGCACCGAGGGAGCCGAACCTCAACTCGCCAGTCTTTCCCGTTGGCTCTATGAGGGCGTTGCCTCCGACGACGGGGAACTGGTTTGGCAAAGACTCATGTCCCTCAAGTTGAGCAATGATAGAGTCCTGGCCTCCCAAAGAAATACAAGGGGATTTACTGACAATGCTTAGCTGCTGTGAAAGTTTTTGAAGAGCAGAATAGTAGCCGTCGAAGTCGAGCGGGATTCCCCGTACTCTGTATAGCACGTATCTGCAGTGTAAGTCCTTCAGATTTTCCATCGGGTAGATATTGGTCGTTGTCATCTGATTTACGCCCAACAGATTTTCTGAAAGTTACAGTATGAGCAAATTCCCGCGCGAAAAGTGGTTGGTAGCTCCGAAGGATCGATGGGCTTCATAGAACAGTCGTAATCTAAGCGTGACATCCGAACAGCAGTGGCGTGCATGTAGTTTTCGAGGTCAATGACGTCCTCCTCTGTAATCTTGAACCTGTGAATCCGGTTGTGTAGAAGTTGGAACTCGAACAAGTCGATGTTCAGCGGGTCTCGTAAAATAGCCTGAGACTCGATTGGAAAGTCCTTGTGTGGATTCACTCTAGAGAGAGAATACGCGTACATCGCTAGTTGGAGCCAATGGTCTTTGAAGAACGGTTGTTCGACTTTCCAGTCCACAATAAACGGGCGCTTTGCTCCTGAGAACACGATTAGATCGGGTGTAGAACTAACTAACAGATTCCCAAAATGGAACCTTAGAGTTCTCTGAGCAACCGAGTGACTTCCATCCTCATTGAGGATCTCGAATACGTCGGACCTGAGGAAGTTTCGAAGTGAAGTTTCAATATCCTCAGAAGCACGCTTCACATCGTCGTTCTTCAGCGGCCTACCGTACTCAATTTCGAAAAGAGCGCAATAGTCGGGTCTCTCCCGAAATGCGGAGTCTGCGGAATTTCTAAAACAATTTGCCCTTGCAAACCGGATTTGGTCGTCGAAAAGGCTTTTTCCATAATTAATCAGACCAGTCTGCTCGACCTTCTCATGACGATTAAGTCGTGGCACTGCATACCGTGTTATTGCCTGATCCACAACTTTTCCTCTCACGGAGCGGAGACTCGAAAGCTGGTTGAGAAAGAACGCTTCTCGGCGCTCGTGCTCCGTGGATCTCAAATCTGCAAACCTTTCTCGAAAGAACCACTTTCGAGGACATTGCAGGAACGCCCTCGCCGCCGATGGGGACCACTCTATCAAGGGGATCTCCTAGAGCGGATGAAGGCAAGGTAACGAACCAGTTCTTCTTCCTCATCTCTTGATAATTCCTCGGTCTTCCCAATCCTCTTGAATACAATTGTCCTCTTGTCGGAATCCACTTGAGATGGGTGGCCTGCGAACTCCATCAGTTGATTGTAAGGGAGATCGTATATCTCGGCCAATTTTGCCAAGACCGCCGGCGCTGGTTGTGTGATTTTGCCGTTCTCGATCTGACTCAAATACGCATTCGAGAGACCAGTCTTCCGCTCTACGTCTCGAAGTGTAAGACGTAGATCCTCTCTTCGAGACCTCAGGACAGGCCCGAGTTGGGGCAAATCAACCAGCCGTCTCGTAACTAACAAGACACATATAAGGCTAAGTTTAGCAAGCACTTGCTTAGTCAACATAGCACAAATTCAAGAGTCCTGATCAGCCTCCTTAGCTGAGTTAGGATTCAGTGAAACTAGAGCCGGGTTGGCTCATCTCCCAATCAAATCAGGTTTGCAACACAAAGCTCAAGCTTGAAAACGACCTACCAATCGCCAGTAGGTTGCGTTGGCCGCAATTCCCGAATCACTGCTTGGAACTGTCTCTGGTAGTTTCAACAGACATCTGACCCAAATCAGAGAGCAGATCAGGAAATTTCAGAAACAGGGAATCAAAGTTCTGTCACCCTCTCTTTCAAAACGCTCAAAGGAAAGAGCCGGTTTTGTATTTCTTGACAATGACCGTGGTACCCCATGGGAGATCGAGGCAAAACATTTGGATGCTATCTCCCGGAGCGATTTTCTCTATGTAGTTGACCCAGAAGGATACATTGGCTCAAGTGTCGCATTTGAAATGGGGTACGCGTTGAGTCAACAAATCCCTATATTTTGTCTGGCTCCCCCGTCAGATCCGATTTTGCAAAAAGTCACGCTCAGTACGAGGTCAGTGAGCGGCATAAGAGAGATGATATCGACGAACTCGACAGTCATTGTCGATGGAGAGACACTACATAGTATTCAAAAAAAGGTCGCGAGAATCGGATTCCAAAAAGAATTCCAGCGAGAATCCATTAATGACAAAATAGTCCTTCTTACAGAAGAACTCGGAGAGCTCGCGAGGGCGGCTAGAACAATGAGCGGACTGAAAGTCTCACAAAGCCTAGCTAACCATAAGCTGTCAGAAGAGCTCGCTGATTGCCTCATTTATCTAGCAGATATCGCAAACTTGGGAGGCGTCGACTTAGAAGCGGCAGTAAGCGAAAAACTTGGGCGGAACATTACTCGCAAATGGAGAGTCGCAACCCGATCCACCATTAAGCGCTAGCTCCGCCAGTTATTGCTCACAAACTCGAGTGGTTCCTTCCGAGGTGGCCTTCCAGCAACTGTGACTCGAATCTTCACCGCGACAGAATCACTTCTTGCAAATGAAAGCTTGTCTCTCAATCTCCTAAATACGCCCTTCCAAGTTTGCGCAACAAGCTCCTCGTAATTCCTAACGTCTACTTCTCTTCCCTTCCAAAGATTGAATTTGCCTACCATCATTTGTTCATCCGAAACAGACGGTCTCCGAAAGTTCAGGGTCATTACGATCTCGAATGATTTGGTGGCTCGGATCTTCTTGACAGAAACCCTTGGAAAATCCTGAAACTTTGTCACGCTGTGTAGCCAAAGGCCCTCGGGTCTGAAATACTCTTGGGTTTCGTCCAGAAGTATTAGAAACCAAGTGATAGGAAGTTTTGACAAAGGAATAGGGAAGAGTTTAGGATGCTCCCCAGAGTTTATGCTATGGAGTGCAATAGCTAACGAGGCTCGAGTTATATCCTGTTCAAACACATATTGTGTATAAATCGTAGATTGTTCTCTTTCGGGGTCATACGAGCGAGCTACTTCAGGACCGTTCCACGACTTTTTCGGAATTCGCAACTTTAGGAATGAAGCCCACTTCGATTTGTCAAACGGCATCTGAATTGAGTCCTTGCGATATTTGAGAGACACTACGTCTAGATCGTAGAGCAATTTCTCATGATGCTTCCGTAAGAAGGTCCTTTCGATACTGTCAAACAAGAAGTATGATGCGACTACTCCATGGTTTCTCGACTCGAAAAGGTCGAACATCGTACGAGTGAAATAAGGGGAGGAGCTCTTGTTCTCAAGTCGATAAGAGGGTTTCTCCAGATTGTTCTCTAGAATCACCCCTGAACTGAACATCCTATCCGTAATCGTGAAGTAACGGCCAGCTTTCACCGTTGACATTTGAGGAAACCTGATTTCCAATTCTGGCGTCGAAATGTCGAAATGATTGTAAAATTCACGGAGGCCCTCGGTGACTTTCCTAAGGTGTTCTACAGGCAGTGCTATATCATGCAGGGTCGATACCAGAGCCCAGAGATGATACAATCGTCTCGGACTCTTGTAACGAATAGGAAAAGGCATTTTCGAGTACTCTGGCCTAATCTTCATGCATTCGAACGCCAATGACTCATCTTTGTTCATCATTTCCGAAAATATCAAAAGTCCTGTGACGAATACGTTGAAGAGATGAATTAGGTGATCTCTGTAACGGCCTCCTTCCTCAGTGAGTTCCAAACCGTATAGTGCCATTTCAATCTTAGCGAAATCCAAAAACATCTCACCGTGACTTGTCACGGAGAACTCTTGCCACAAAGTCGCCAAAAACTCTATGACTTCATCGGTTGCTACGGAAGTTTTTCCCGACTTAAGCAAGTCGATGATCGCCGCAATTCTTGTTGTGACTCGAAGGTGTTCAGAACGATTCTTGAATAATGCTGTGCCTATTGCGCTGTGGATCCAGGCCTTAGAGGTGGGCACATCAGTTCCAATCGTGATCTCGCTCTTATGACTTGTTAGGATGCTTTGGATTCTTCCGCTGTGCCCCGAATAAGTTACTCGATGACCTAACTGACTTGAGTACTCAATCAAGAATTAGAAAAAGCGAAGATCAATTCCGCATAACAATCAATCAAGATAGCAGTTGACCGTTACTACTATTGAGATAACTAATGGAATTCGACCAGGACAATCAAATAGCCCGATTCAACACATAAGTAAACATGGGAAACAAGAACTGAAAATCGAGTTCACTTTCAGGCATCTGCTAACTTTATATTTGTACCAAAAAGAATCGGAATGCGATCCACTTGCACTCTTCTTCAAATTCGTACGCTGTAGTCTTTCTCGACAACCGCATTGAGAGTCAACGCGTAGAAGAATTGCTTTCTGAAGTGAATGCTGACATACTACGAATTGCCGTCAAGACTCATGAAGACAACATTCCGCGGCTGGTAACACGAGAAAAGACCTTCTCGGGCTACAAACAAATCAAGCAATACTGTATGGCATTCTTAAGTCGTCCCTGACCTCTCCCAAGTAGGCTCAAAGCTCTTTTCCTGCCATTTCCTTTTCTTTTCTTCCTGCATCTGTCTCACTTGAACCATGATCTCCTGAGTTGTTGGCCTTATTGCTGAGGCCCTTGCAATCGGTTTAAACAGCATCCTCGCCGGCGTCAGTTCACCATCAACTCCCTCATCATGCACCGCAAAGATAGGCTTCCCACTCCCTAGACTTTGCAGCATTTCGCGATCCACGCCGCTTGCTGGTGCACTGCGAGCGCCGTAGTACGGTCTGTATGCCACAAGACAATCGGATTGATCTACCATACGGAAGTCGCGAGCTTCAATTACTCGAAGGACATCCGTCTCCAAACTTTTGAATTTCTTTACGGTCATGCTTTTTATCCCATTCACATTTGTCTTCAGGCCCGGCATCGACCACCTCTTGATTGCGACTGGTCGTTTTCGAGTTATTGGATATTCATCGATTGTAACTGGGTCAAATACTGTGAATTCGGCCGTTAGCTTGGCTCTAAACCGATTGATTTCGTTAACAGCGCTCTTGATGAACCTTGTAGAGCTGATTGGGTATGATGCATATACCACGAGACGCCATCTCTCGAATAACAACGAGTAAACCATTTGCGGAGGATGCTTTCGTGCAACGACGAAACAGGGAACACGATCCCCGACAAAATTCTGGAATCTTCCGATCGCTTGTTGGACACTTTCCGTTGACCTCTCACTGAAAATCTTGTCCAGAGCCGACTGTGGCAAGAAAAGATTCCGAGAGAGAAGATCGCCAAGCATAGTTTCAACTGTTCGCCATTCAATGGCCTCGGCGAATGTGCACTTGCTGCCAGTGCCTTCGCTTTTCTCTTTCTTTGCTATTCGAGCGACAACGTCGTGTGCATCATCGATTAGAACCAGAATAATTCCCGGTCTGAATCTCCGGATCAGATTCAGATCAACAATTGACCTGAACATTTTGTTGCGGAAATAGACCCCGTGCGCTAACAGAAACGCATGCCTTGGGTCCTTCTCTTCGATCTCTTCTAGGACTTTAGTACAAACGGCAGACCACAGTTCTTCTTGTTCTTGCTGGTTGGTGCTTCCCAAATATACCCCGTATTGGGCGTACCCTCCTTTTTCATCCTCCACCATCTTATCCACGTCTCGCACCATAAGGAACCGTTCTGCCAGAGGAGAAGACCTCCCCCCTGGTTGAACCCCCTTGTCGCAGGCGATGTCTTGGACTGATTGCATGAATTCCCTTTTTGCGACCCCCGCCGTACCGAGAACCAACACCCTCAAGGCCTTTCTTGTCCATCACGGACGTCATAGACTATGTATTTAGCGATGCAGTTTAGCCAAAAAATTTCCAATCTGATCGTGAATGAATTACTAAGACCCTTTCTGGGAATTTGCACGTTGTAATAAGAAGTGGCTAGATTTTTTGTTAGGTGAATCCTTTAGGAAAGTGGGACTCTCTACGGAAATATCGTCTGATGATTACTCCAGGGGCACCTACGCTAGAGGAGCATAACAAGTACTGTTCCGATCAAGAACACAAGAAATTTCGCACACGCGACCTTTCGTTCGTAACGAATGCTCTCGCCAGTTGTAAAATAGTCGAAACGTTCGCCGAAACCAAGAAAGTGGGTTCGCTTCAGGTTGCCAGCCAGGCGCCCAATGTCATTCGAGATTCGTACCAACGTCGCTTCAATCGAAGTCAGCGGTCCTGATTTTCTCGTTCCCTTGGTCCCGAGCCGAATGATCTCGACTGCGAATTCTGCAAGTCCTACGAGGCCTAGCCATTCGAGGGGCTTGGTGTCATTCGTCATTCCTAACCCTGAAAAAAGAACCAAGAGTGGGACGCCCAAAGCGAGGGTCTCAACAAGGTTCGGTGCATTGTAGTATCTGAAGCGATTATGAAGTTGTGGAAGTCGTCCATCACCAAAGGCCCAACGAGCAAATCTCCGATATTGAGGCGAGCCGCGATCCCACCATGGGTGATGGACGAGTGCTCTAGAGGCGGTTCGGAAGAGCATTCCAGTGTTCTCGACAATTCTAAGACAGAAATCAATGTCTTCGCCTCCCCCGCGCTTCGGGAATATTTGTGAGAAGCGAACATCTCCAATTGCGTTTCTCCTGACCAACAGGTTGGCGGTTATTCCCCATCCGGACTCACGTCTCGTTTCGGCGATACTCCAGAAGGTTAGGATATCGCTGGCGACAGTTCCCCTGGTGAATAGATTCACTGGGTCCGGGAATCTTGAAGTCCCAACGAACCCTGGAGCAATCGGATCAGTCTCGATCGCCGCCTTGTACTCTTGGAGGAGCGTCGTGGAGGGTATGATGTCTTCATCTAGAAACAAAATGAAATCGGATGTTCCGATGTCAATTCCCCGATTTCGTGAAGCTGAGGCACCGAAGTTACCATCATTTCTCAGAAAGTGCACGTTTTTTCTTTCGTTCGAGCGGTAATTCGAACAAGGGACACTCATGCGAGGATTGTCGATTATGATGTAATAGGTTACTTTGATTTCTTCCGGGGAGTCCATGCCCAGTATAGATTTGAGATTCGAAGGGTCAGCATGAAAGGTTGGAACAACCACGTCAATAGTGATTGGTTTCAAACAGGAGGCTCTTTCCACACGTGTGCGATGTTTTGATTACAGAAACAGTGAAAATCAACCTTGCAAGTAGCCTTTTCTCGATCGAACATCTCCCTGACTTCGTCCACTTTGTCGGGAGATAGCTGCCCTCCCTGAAAGTCGAATGAAGCAGAGTCCAGCCAATAACAAATGTTCAGCTTGTCCCGGGTGAGAAGAGAGTGGCGTGGACCTAGACCGCACGTCATTGGTTGCAGATGTTCCCCCGAGGCGACAGCAGCCAGTTCCCTCCAGAACTGACCCGGATTTGTTGATGGATGCGAAATTGAGTCGATCTGCTCAGAGACTTCGAGCAAGTTAGGACCGTCTAGACTTGTCAATTTCAGCTCTGGGGCGTTCTGGCCCACATAACCATCATCGAAGACGGGTTGGAATTTCATGAAATCCAGCTGCAAGTCTGATCCGAATTCAAGGAGCTCCTTCACATTTGCCCAATTGGCCGTCGGATGGGATACAACGCTGTTCACTCCTAGCTCGAACTTTCTGGGGGCTTGAGCGATCTTCCTCAGATTCGAAACGATCTGAGAGTGAAGTGCCGATGATGTTTCTCTGGTTCGCATCGAGACTCCTGGTGACAATGAGTCTAGAGACACCGTTATTCCGGTAGCCCCCGCCTCGACAAGTCTTGAGACTTCCCTCGTGTCGAGTCCATAGCCGTTCGTAATGACAATAACATAGTCGACCAACTCGTGATAATGACCGAGAATTTCGACAAGCTGTGGATGAAGTCGAGGCTCTCCCCCTGAGAGGACGACTCGCTGGGTCCCGAGTGCCCTTAGATTTTCGGCTTGTAGAAGAATTTCGTTGACCGGACGATGCCATCTTCCGGGAGTTATCTTGTTTCCCCATTGACAATACCTGCATGACGCGTTACAAAGATAGGTCAAATCGACAACCGTCGTATTCTGTTGGTCTACGTTGAGGACTGCGAAGTCGACCAAGCCGGCGTCTCTCAACACAATCCGAAGACCCCTTTCTAATTTAGTTGCCGGACCCATGTTCTGCTTGAGTTAAAAATTCTCAAACAAGTTTGTCCATCGAGACAACGTATAGTTCGATTCCTGCATCCTTGCACGCAGCCTTCACGTTCTCAGATGTTCTCAAAGCAACAATAGCTCGCCTTACAAGCGACAGACCAAGCTTAGTCTTCAAGCCATCAGACTGTTTCAGCACCTGGCCTACAGTTTCCTGGTTGGCTTCTTCCTTTGCCTCGACGATTATGAGGACTCCACCTTTATCCTTGAGTACAAAGTCGACTCGACCTGATCCTGTTTCAAACTCCTTCTCAGCTATTGTGACTCCGGGACCCAGTAACTCCGGCCTCGACGAGAGTACTGTTTGTAGACCTTGCTCGGCCCCTAGGACAGCACCTGACCCAATCGCATTGAATGCAGAATCGAGTCCAAACTCGACTCCGAGCAGACTCTTTGGATACACATCCAGAGGTATCGACCCATTGTAGAAAATCAGGACAGGTGTTGCTCGATTGAGCTTTCCGCTTCCAGATATCGGAAGTGTTCTACCCCTCCCACTTCTCACCTGACCCTTAATTTGAGGCAGAATCAAGCGAATGTCCTGGAGGTACCTATCCTCCTCCGTGGGTCCCAGCGACTCAAGGTCAACAAGTTCAAGTTGAATTTTTTCTATTGTCGCGCGATGCTTCAGCCTATCAGCTGCATCCTTGAAATTTGAGCTGTTGAACGAGTACACTAGTACTCCTCGAGTGGTCATCTTCGATCTCCTCGAAGTCGTTGTTGTGAATAGCTTTGGGAGGATCCGCACCTACGACAGATTCTGTAACCCCGAAATCGGGTCATGTTGTTAGGCGGTCTTTCCACGAAATCGTGTTTTCCGGGCCCGCATGAGTAACCTTTCTGGTAGACCACGTTTCCTTGCCCCAAAATATTCTCGCCCTTTCCTACGAACACTGAATGTCAAACGTCATTGTACTTGATGAAACGTTGACTTTGAGGGGTCCTCCGGAGCATAAACCAGTACGTGTCTCATTGTGCGTGCAACTGTAACCAACTCCATCATAGACACAATAGTCGCCCTGGCCGCACGTTCGAAAGAAATACTCATCTGCCGTACATCCGTATTGATACTGATATTGGTACGAATAGTCGATGCGGATATTGTATGAGTGTCCGTTCGGGACGACGACCGAGTATGAATTTCCCTGGATCGAACTCATAGCACTGTTGGCGATGTCGCCAACGTCAGTGAACGTAATCTGAGAAGGCGACTGTCCAGATGCCATCGACAATGTACCTGACACTGTCACGTTGGGGTGAAGAAGCGATGGGGCGAAAAAGAGAGTGGGATTCGAGACCCCAACGATTGAGATCATGATTGCAACACCAATTACCGCCAACCCCGCTATCCTTAGTTTAAGTCGACGCGAAGGCTCGTCAGCCTTTCCGGAGGGCAAAGGCATTTGACCAGTTTTCGTACTCGGGTCTAAGGTAAACCCACAATTCTGACAGAATTTTGCTTCGTCCGGGTTAACTTTTTGACAACGAGTGCAGATGACCATCTTCATTCTTTCATGGTCGACCTCGAGGCTTAACTGTTGCGGGAGATCCTGCACAAGCTCAGATCTCGAAGATTTTGGACCCGTCACGTTATCGTCCCAAGAAGTGGCTCGCTCATGGCCCGCACACTAGCGGTGGGCGCTAAGCTAAGCGGGCGACTAAGAGTAGTGCACGTGTCGAGAGATCCTGTCCACGGCGTAGTTTCGACTAGCCAAACAATCCCTTTTCTCGAGCGTACTCGTACAGTTCTCGAATATCCGCCACCGGAGCCGTTAGAGCGGATTGTCCCCACCACCATTTTCCCCTATGGAGCCCTCATTCAGGGCTGTCCATGTCCAATACCCAAACCTAACCTCTGGTCCCTCTGGGAAGAGAATTTGCTCAAGAACAATCACTTTGTCTTCCGACCTAGAATGCCAGCCCCAGACGACCTTGCCGATCTTTAGGTGACGTCTCTCGTCTCGTCCTTTCGGTCGGTAGCTGTACGTCGTTTTGAGACTGAGCTCCCTTCCAGTATTATCCTTAAGAGGAACTATTCTATCAGCGGAGTCCTCAGAAAAGAATCCTTTTTGCAAGTTCGAGGAGGCCTCTTTACACCTCGATCAAGGTTGCGATGCGACTGTTATTCTTTGCCGAGTGTTTTGTTGTTTTCTTGGTGAAGATTGGTCTCTTTTCTTGTCAGAGTGGCTTGCATAGTACAGCTCGAGAAGCGAGTATCCCTTATTCCTCAGCAATGATCGCAGCTCTCCTCCGCTGGCGAGTCCAATGTTTAGGAGATTCGTGCCGGCCCTCAAGAACTGCGTGGGAATTGAGTGCGATGTAATGGTCCCAGCTGACGCCGTGACCACAGTCATGCCAAGGGGCACCGGTGAATTACCGTTGACCTGAACACTGAAACTATCAGGAGAAGAATATGCTCCCGTAGATGATTGGACTTGGTTGAAGACTATGCTCACTGTGACTGCGCTCACCGAGACGAAGTTCTTTGCTGGCGCGAATGAGAAAGCGGTAGTAAAGTTCACGAAACGAGTTCCGCCGCACGAAATACCGGTTCCGCAGTTCAGAACCATCAGTCCATTGTTGGGATAATTCGTCAATGCTTGAAAAGCTTCGATGTCGACGCTTGTTGTCTGAGGAGTCAGTGAAGAAGATGGGGAAAGTGGATTCGAAGTCGCAAAGGCACTGCTTACGAGTACCGATAACACGATCCCACTAACGACTAAGGCCTCTTTTCTATTCAATTGATCACCTCGCTTCGGAATCCCGACGCTAATTTCACTTGAGAATCAAACAGTTTCGGTTGCCCCTCAAGTAGTTATAGAAGATAGGTCAGGAAACTATGCAACCATGCACAATTGTTTGGTAAGACCCTGCCGTTGTCGATCGCATCGGTTGAGCGGAACGACTCAAACCAGACTGAGAGGAACGAAGGAACTTGCGGTAGCTATCGCTCAGAAAAATCCCGCTATCAACGCGATGGTGACCGGTAAGGGGATCGCCGAATCTACCTATCGCGTCGTATATGGTAGAGAACCTCCCTCCATCGGACGAATGCTTCGGTCAAGGAGACCCCATCCCGCTAATTGCCAGTGTCCATTCCATGGCGGCCATCGCGGAACTAACCACCCCGCTCTGCGAGGAATTGTTAGGAGATTGCCCAAGCGATTCGGTTAGGGTCGAGTTACCCAAGGGCTCGATGAAATTCTTTGACCCTTCGACATTCCGTCTCTCTAGAATGAGACTTGAACCCAGGGTGAGAGCATGGTTTCAGTTGGCAGCCTAAGCGATTGGTTGTTGGTTCTTGTCATTTTAATGAGCTTCGCGGCAGAGAAACACTATGTATCAAGAACGTCTGTCGCGTCGAACACATTCTCGATTTTCATTGCGACAGCCCACCATTGGGACTCGGCTCCTTGGCCGTTACAAATCTATGCATCGCTTGGACTCCTCTTAGGTCTAGTTGCCTTCGCAAGCTACATGACCCAAACATCTCTCAGAACCAACTATTACGGGACAGTTTGGTGGCTGTACAACACTGTCATCGCGACAATTTATGTTGCCGTCGCAGGATTTTTCTCATAAGACCTTCGAATTTGATGCCGCTTGTAGCTTTCGAGCCTTCGCTAGAGACTCTCGGAACTGGTTAACGAACACATGGCATTCCTGACACACCATCATTACGCCCCTGAGACCCCATTCAGCAAGGTGATGATCTGTCAGATCAGTTTTTCGCTTGCCACAGATCTCGCAACGCCCTATTCTGATTCCCAAGGGATTCTATTCCTGCTTAGTTCAAATCCATTTTGAGCTATCAAATAGTTTCTGTTCGAGCAGACCACAGGTACTCGTTTAGACGCGTGATTGCTTAGGATCACTCAAACGCTAGATAGGGGTGTCCTCCTTTTCTTTGCCTAGTGTTTTGATGATTTCTTGGTATTTGGTCTCGTTTCTTGTCTGAATAGTTGTTGTACTGTAGTTCCAGTATCTTGTATCCTCTTTTGCGGATCAATGATCTAGTCTCCACATCCTTCACCGTCTGGGCCCTCTACAGATGAGTAGGGCCATCAACAAACACGACCAAGGGACCGGCTTGATCGAGAAGAGAAAATCAGCTGTGGTCACGGGTATCTCGACCTGCGTTTGATAACCTACTCGCTCTCCCGCTAATTTGATGGCTAGTTCTTGTTCCATGCGTGAGGGATTTACTCGAAGTCTTGCGCGCCAATCGCTCCGCTGACCAGACTTCTGTCATGCTGAGCCTTCTATCGGTTATTTCTCAGACGCGAGAAAGAAACTGAGTTACCGATCAGTTCGCCATCGCTTGTCGCACCAAAAGAAGAATTGCCCCGCTAAGCTTCCGTTCCAGAGTAAACTCGGGGCGGGTCTAGAGTGAGCGCGATAATGCCAGCCACTAGAATGATGAGGCCCAAAACTGCTGTCAATGGTTCAGGAACAATTGTCTGGTATGTTAGCGGAGGCAGAGGTTGGCCGGGTCTCCAAGAACCGCTCGGCTTTAGTGTAGGAAATGCCATGTCGAAGAGTCCAGTGAAGAAGATCGCCCCTCCGACCATTATCGCATAGAAACCCATCAGACCTAGGCGGTGCACCGCGACGTTTGATTTGGTTCTACGATATGATACCATGTGGGGATGCTTCAATGAATGGCATCTCAAGCATAATGTCTGAAGATTGCTGAGATTGTTGGTGCCACCTCTCGACAGGGGGATAATATGGTCCACTTGAAGTGGTCTCACGCTAGTCCCACATCTTCGACAACAGAAACCGTCGCGGTATAGGATATTCTGGCGAATAGATCTCCAGTTCTCAGGGTACGGAGGAAATGCCCAGCCCAATAGGAGTCAACCTCCTCCCGGGAACGAGCTCAAGCGATGTTTCTCAAGTGGATTGCATCGGCACGAGTTTTCGGTGTACCCGCATCCATCGCAGACAGGTTGACCGCCGGCAAGATCGAAATCGATCGGGTCTGTCTCAGGTAGAGGCAGATGTGATCCTGTACCGCATGTTCTACAAGTCAAGATGAATTCCCATATATGCAGAGGGATCCAATGACTGGATTTTCTGATCGAGTTCATTTGCAGTGGTCTCTCGGGGAGTGAGAAGCACGGGAACATCGAGATTGCCTGAGCCCTCACAGAGGCTGCAGTTCTCTCTTCTACTAAGAAAGGCGATTCGTCCTTCCTCTCGTTGGTATCGGTGATCCGATAGAACAGTCCCCACACCCCCACACTTGTGGCATATGACGCCGCTAAGCGACTCAACCTCGATTCGTTCGAGCTGCGTCCTCAGCTTTTCGGACTGTTGCTGTAGCTCTTTGAGCTTGCCAGAAATGATGGTCAGTGCAACGTGACCCATCATAGTAAAGCTCGAGGATCGAATTTCCTCAGGAGAGATCTTCCTTCCGGATCTTTGTGAGAGAACCTCGGCACTCTTTCGGTTCTCGTCCGTGATGGGCTGTTGGAAAAAGACTGCGTCCATGGGAGTCCACCTAAAGCCCGCTACCTCAATGGGTTCCAGATCGGACAAACATGCGTAGAGACCCGGCCAATCCTTCGCAGTGGCAAGTTGCTGCGCCTTTTCGAAGAAACCGTAGAGACGAGCCTTCCAAGTTTCTAGAAAGACGAACTCCTCGGCTAGCTCCCTCCAATCTCTCTCGTATTGTTCGTTGAACGCATTCAAGTCCTTGGAGACCGTTTGCCCTTCAGATGATTGCGAAGATAGGCTTAGTTGTGACCTTCCACTTTCATGACTCAAATCGGCTTGCTTTTCGCGGGAGGCCCCTTCCAACTGAGGAACTTTGTCCATGACACCCAACATGTCGAGCCGGGTAGATAAGGCAGAAACGAGCTATTTCTGCCGTTTTTGCCTTACAATAAACTCCAATTTTCAATTTACAAATTATTCCTACTTTTATTCCGAAAATTAGATCGTCGGATTTATCGTGAATTAATCCCTAGATTATTACCAGCAAAAAGATTAGTCGCTTTTCTTACGTTTATGGCTAGACCAAATTGCCAGTCAATGATTCGAAGGACGCCTTGAGAGACAAGTTTCAACGATTGTTTGAGCAAGCCCAGTTGGTCGTGAATCATCTTGACACTCCTGATGATCACCCGCTCATTGAGATTGAGGATCTTATCGAGAAGACTTGCGGCATTCACAAGAGAATCAAATCGGAGAACCCCGGACAAGACAAACCGAATCCCGAGTTCAAGCTTGTCAAACTCCTAGTTCGAGAACTGGCTCGTGAGAAGCGACTCAGATGGGGTCCTAGCGTAGGAGGACACAAGTTACGACCCGATCGGGATGCCTGAATCGATAATAACGCATCAAATCGTCGGGGCTCCATGGGCGAGGTCGCTAATCTTGACGAGATCGAACTGGATACTCCAGTTGAGGAAGAGCCTTCAACTCAAATTGGGGCAAGGAAGGTCTACACAGACAAGGGGGACCCCGAGATTGAGTCATTGTGGGGAAAGTATCATCGTGGCAAGCTTGTGGTGCAACCGGATTTTCAAAGACACTTCGTATGGGATTCCCTGAAGTCAAGCAGACTCTTGGAGTCCGCACTCCTCGACATACCACTACCTGTGATTTATCTTTCTGAGGAATCTGATGGCAAGGAGTACGTTATTGACGGTCAGCAACGTCTAACTTCATTCTTTGCCTTTATTGACGGAAAGTTTCCCTCTGGAAAAGAGTTCAAACTTTCTGGTTTGAAGGTCTTTTCCGAATTCAATGGAAAGAAATACGACCAATTGCCAAGTAATGAACAAGACAAAATTCGCTACTGCAAGATGAGAACGATCACCTTCACAAAAGACTCTGATGCCAATCTCAAGTTTGAGATCTTCGAAAGACTAAACACGGGGTCGGTGTCCCTGAACGATCAGGAACTTAGAAACTGCATCTTCAGAGGGTCGTACAACGACCTACTAAAGAAACTGTCAGAAAATTCGGATTTCACCTATCTGCTCGGCATTAAGCAACCCGAAAAAAGAATGAAGGATATCGAGCTTGTTCTGAGGTTTGCAGCATTCTATCATGCAACGTACCTGAACTACAATCCTCCAATGCGCTCTTTTCTTAACGAGGACATGAAACGGTACCAATTCATCAACGATTCAGATTCACAAAAATTGGAAACTGCCTTCAAGAATACTGTGATGATCGTAAGGTCGCTTCTTGACAAGCATTCATTCAAGAGATACTATATCGGCAATGACAAGGACAAGAACGGTTATTGGGAACAGAAAAAGTTCAACGCGTCTCTTTATGACATTGTGATGTGGTCATTCGCATTTGCAGATAGAAACCGGGTGTACCAAAACCTGGACTCGATACGTGAAGCGCTAATCCACCACATGACGGAAGACCAAGAATTCATCGATTCGATCGAACTCTCCACGAGTAGTGCCCAAGCGGTCACCAAACGCTTCGACAAATGGAGACTGGCTCTACAAGACATCTTGGGGATAGCTCAGAAAGAACCCCGTTGCTTTTCAGACAAGCTGAGAGAAGAACTGTACGAACAAGATTCTACATGTGCGATATGCGGCCAAAATATCCTGAGCATAGATGATTCTGCCGTGGACCACATCGAACAGTATTGGACCGGAGGAAAAACAATCCCCGAAAACGCTCGCCTTGCACACCGGTTTTGTAATTGGTCAAGATCGCGAAGGTGACTCTTATCGGCGACTATTCTTTGCCTACCGTTCGGCTGATTCGTTGGGATAGCTAAGGTCTCTTTTTTTCTTTTGTCGGGATAGTTCTCAGCTCTAGAAGACTGTATCCCTTCTTCCTCAGCATTGATCGTGGCTCTTCGTCCTGCAATAAGATCAATGCCAGTAGGTTATGCTGTATGTTAGGTTCGAATTGCAGTGTGCACCAAATTGGTCTGTACTGTAATCGAGGCACGTGAACCATGCGTTTGATACCCCATTTGCATAGACGGGTATGTTGAAACTGCCAGTACTTGTCGAATTTGTCACAACATTGACACCAGACATCTGGACTGTAAAGCTGAATCTTGTCGATGGATTGGTTGAGGCCAGCCACGAAACTGTAATGTGACCATCATAGGGGATTGTTCCCAGGCTAACTACAGCAGTAGGTGGACCACCAGTGGAGAAAGAGTCTGTCGAGGGGCAACATCCGTTGGTGAGTGTCACTTCGGATGCAATGATACTAGCGGTAAGAGTGATAGTGGAAGTAACAAGATAGAGTGTTTCGCTGATGATCCGCTCGCTACCCGTCCCAGGTGGGTCAAAGAAAGCCATGTACCAATTTCCTGGATTGGGAATATCGACGAAGGTGTGGTATGAACTGGATTGGGGAGATTGCCAAGTTGAGCCGGTATAGTTACCATAAAGAATGCAGTTGCAAGTGTTCAGAGTATTGTGTTGGCTCGGGTTGAGTAGCATTACAACAATTGAGGCTCCGCTTGCAACAGAGAATGTGACATTCAATTTTGTCTGACCAGTGCCTGCCGTAAAAGAGACGTATTGAACTGCCCCATACCCGACCACATCTATCGAACCAGTGCCGACGAGAGTAGAATTCGCTGAAGTGCTAGCTGTAGTCTGATTCAACTTCTTGATTTGTGCTTGAAGCTGACTGATTTGCGATTGAAGCTCAGAATTTTGAGAGAGCAGCTGATTGTTCAGGTTCAGAAGTTGTGAGTTCTGCGATTGAAGCTGAGAAACTTGGCCGTTAAGACGGGAAACTTGGTTGTTAAGATTGGAGATTTGATGGTTCGAGCCGGTAATTGTGTCGTTTAGACCTACAACCTTGTTATTCAAGTCGGAGGTCTGTATCTGGAAGTAAAAGAAAGTCCCTCCTGAGCTTGCTCCCGTTACAGCTACTAGGATCAGCAGAGCAACCTTGTAGGTGACCAGGCTAACCATAGAGTTTCTGGTAATTGACGTCTGCCTAATGGGCGTTTGGATAGATCTCAGGTCTTAGAAGCCAGATTGTGTTCCATTCCGTCACCTGAATCAGGTTCTGTTCCAACATCGACATGGAGCGGATGGAACCTTACTCGCCCTTCTTCCACCGCGCTCTTGATTTTCTTCTGGGTGGCATTCAACGTGGCCCCTCCCGTCTTGACATCAAGCAAAATAATTTCCAGCGGTTCTCCGGTTTCGACTTTGCTTAGGTTCTTGAAGATCACATAGTCTATCGGGGTCCCAAGAAATCGAGCTTCGGAAGGAGTATAGTACTTGAGAAATTCGGGAAGTAGCGGAGCGAGTTGTTCTCCAATCTTTCCTTTCAATACCGCCCTCGCTTTCGAAAGTGCGTCTTCCCTTTCATCTCTAATAGTTTGAATGAGTTCCGTTGCCTTCCACTTCTCGAATTCCGCTTCGTAGGTTTGGTGGAAAGCCATCTCAAGTTGAGATCTTTGATTCAGAAAAATGCTGTTGCCTACTTCTTTACCCCTAATCTCTGCGAGATAGGAGATTCTGGTTCGAAGCACAAAATAGATTGTGACGGCCCCAAGTAGTAGCCCTCCTATCAAGGCTTCAAGTTCATAACCCATTTTCTCTCAAATCTTCCCCGGAATTCGCCAATTAAAATAGACCGGTACGATGATGACTCCGCTTTCTCTTCAGTCCGTATTTCCTGCTTGCAGATCGGACAAAAACCTGGAATGTACTTGACAAATCCCGGCCCAGCCTCAGTCCGCACCACCATACAAGCTGCTCTAGAGGCTTCTGATGAATTATCCTCTCTTACGGTCACGAGCAACAATCCTTGACAAGCCCACATTCCCTAGAGACCAGATGAAATCGGCTGCGCGTTGCCGAACTCTCCGCCTCAATTTGCGCGGACAGGGTAACTCTGGGATGATCCACACTTACGGCATATCCGATAGCCTCGAAATCGGGTTGTTCCGTTCGGCGGTCTTTCAACGAAGTCATGCTTCAGGCCATTTCCTACGCAGTTCAACTCAGGTCGGTAGCTACTCATAGCCAGAGCGCTCGAATAGGTCTTCTAGGGCTCCGGTGGTTGTTTTTCTCTCGCAGGCCGGAAGAATGTCCTCTTGCTCGTTCACGGAGACTCCGTTCAAGCCTTAGCTTAAGACTGGACGCGCGCAATGGGAACAGAACTTGGCCTCAATTTGAAGCGCGTGCCCACAGCTAGAGCAGAACTTAGCCTCTTGTGATAGAACTGGCGTCGGTAATTTTGTTCCTCGTCTCCATTGAAGAAACGATTGATGGAAGATTATCGCAAACACCAACATTATGCTTGCCACTAGAAGGAGATAGAATCCGGTTTCAAAACCCCAGCTGATCGAAGCCCCGTTTAGGAGAGTTGACCCAACTGGTCCCGAAGGACACGGAGATGTGCCTTGACACGTCTTCCCGAGCGTGTAGCTTACTCCAGCGGTATAAACTATCAAGGCGGTTACTGAGCTGGCAAAGCCCACGATCAAGTAATCTTTCTTCGGTGCAAAGCTGCCAAGGAATGCAATTGCCACTGCGATAAACACTATTCCCAGAACGAAGACATTGATTTGTCCCATTTGCTGGGCTGCCTGAGCATTCGCTGGGACCGATGTATCACCGAGAAACGGTTCATTCCACAAGCTCCATGTAACGGATGCTGTGAGACCGAAAGCTGATCCACTTAGTCCCCACCAGGGCAGAAAGACACTGACGAGGGCGAGTGCTCCGGCTAGGATGGAAACCAGGTTTACTCTCGGAAAGTCGACCAGAACTTTGCTCGCCAAGGGTCTGAATCGAATATCTCCGGAGGTTCGAGGTCTTGTGCTTGTTGTCCCGCGTTGCTGGATTCCTCAGATACACCCTAACTGAGAGATATGATTCTACAACCGTGTTTCGATCATCCCTAAGCGCGAGAAGTATGAGACTTGGACTGTCTCAATTGGACATTTGTGAATGGCGAAAACCTGTTGGGCCTTATTCTTTGCCCATTGTTTTGGTTGGCCTCCTTTTCGTCAGAACGAATATCGTTCCGACAGCAATGGCCAAAGCTGCCAAGATGACTCCCACTAGCAGGTAGTTCGATGGGGGAGGTGCGGGAGGACTTCGATAAACGGTAAAGTCAATGTTGAAACTCGAGGATCCTTCGAAGTCAATGATTCCAGAATCAGAGTGGGAGAACCTGATTGGAACCCCATTATCGGTTACAGAAGTTGGGGTCAGATTGAGAGATGAAGGAACATAGATGGTTATGTTCGATCTTACGGCGATGAATGAAAGTGTGTCCTTCTGTTGTGTCTCAGTCCATGTTATGGAGGAGAGGGTCTGATTACTTAGAATTATGAATCCAGGATCAGTGCTGTACACTTCGTAATTGGAAAGGGCAGTGAATGTGTGAGAGAAATGAGTTTGAACTGTGAAACTCGTTCTATTGTCGAACCATCCATCACTGGTCTGGCTTCCTGAAATGCTCACCCCGTTGGCTGTTATGAAAAATTGAGAGATTGATTGATCCATCACAGAGTGGTAGGTAGTCATAGTGACTTCAGGTAAGGCCATAGTTCCGGACCCGGCCCTCGCCACGGAGGTCTTCGTGTAATCGATTGAGTAAGAGAGCAGATTCGCTCGAGTAATGCTCGGTGTCTCGTCCCAAGTATAATGCAGGACAATCGTGACTTTGGTTCCACTGTCATACCATGAATCAAGCGTCTGTGATGGTGTAATTGAGGCCGTCGACCCATCTTCGAGACTGTTCTTCAACAGGAACTGTGTCGTTGAGACGAAAGTAAGAGAGTGAGAGGTGAGGAATGTTATTGGAGGAGTTGTAAAGCTGCCACTTCCAGAACGTGATACGTTGAAGGTTTGGCCGTCGATCGCGTAGGAGACTATATCGCTTCTCGAATTACTGTCACTTACTCCCCATGCGTTGTTCGTTGTGACTGTTTCAGAGACTCCGGAGTCGAACCAGTTATCGAAAGTAGGCGAGCTTGGCGAGAATAGGACTGAAGATCCGCCGACCAGATTGAGATAATACTGGGTTGAAAAACCGAAGGACACTCCGTGAGGACCATTCATCAATAGAGGTTGCGCTGAAAACACTCCAGAGCCGACTCTCGAAAATTGGATGCTTGAACCGTCCACCACATACGACGATAACGAATTTCGGCTTGACCCAGCTACATTATTCCAGACATAGTTAAGATTCAAAGCAACAAAGGACTGATCATCATACCAGTTGTCCATTGTAGGGGATTGGGTGATTGAAACCACCGATCCTTGAGGTGCCGACAACGACAATAGGAATTGCACCTTGACAGAAGCTATGATCGAATGCGGTGCAACGATTGGGGACAAAGACAAAGCGATCACGACTTCAGTCGTCGAAACCGAGGTCTCAGGTCCTTGATCTAAGGAGTAACTGACGAGGCGATTTCCTGTTCCTGCGTATCGTCCCCAGACACCGTTTAGAGTTACAGTAACCTGGGTCCCGCTATCGTACCAATAGCTATCGCCAGGGATGGTAGGACTAGTAATTGAGTACAATGAAGAAGCCGCACTCTGGTCGAGAGCGACTTGGTATTGAGTAATGGAATCAAACGAAATGGTGTGTGCTGAATCCATTACCCCGGAAACTGTGACAACAATAATTGACGGCTGAACTGAGACCGCAAGGCCATCATCAAGAGAATATGACACAACCCTTTCACCTACGCCCAAGCTTCTTCCGTAGGATTCTAGTGATGTTGCAACCATCGGAGCACCAGCATTGTACCACCCCTCGCCATCGCTCCCTCCCGACCCGCCTGTGATGGTTAGCAGGAATTGATGATTGTATTCGAAAGACAGCGATGTTGATGATGCAACAACGCCTGAGGTGGATTGACTGGAGAGCCATCTTTCAGAGGATTGTTGTAGGAGAGGATTGGCTACGATCCAATCGGAACCGATGTCCGACCAGATCGATTGGGGAAAAGTCGTGAGAACGAAGCTTGAGGCAGAGCCGAAGCTCGTCGAATTCAACAAGGGCGATGGAGGATTCCCTCCACCTAACCACGAGAAATTAGCAGTGACCGTGAACTGGTGATAATAGTAGGTCTGGTAGCGGGCAGAACCTGAGACGGTGCCACTTGGCGCATTTGAAGCCCAGCGCTCAATCGCTGACGATCCCAGAAGGGGATTTGTTAGCTGCCAGCTGGATCCGGCGTCTGCCCAAACGGTTAGTCCCGCATTAGCCGAGTTTCCTTTTCCAAATCCCATATAGAGGGCAACGGGGGCGGAATATGACAGCCCGCCTCCGACTATTGCATAGTCAAAGGCAGAGTAAAATTGGCGGTAATATGGGAAGGTGATGTTCTGGACCATAATTGCAGTACCAGAAGTTGGTTGATCAGTCGCCCATCTTTCAGTTGAGGATGATCCTGGTAGAGAACTGGATATGGTCCAACTAGTGCCATTCAAAAGGGCGTAGTTTCTCGGAAAACCTGTAATTGGGATACTTTGCAGTATTCCGTCTGTTGAGTAGGAAAGGAGTGGGGGAGAATATCCCGACCCGCCGTTCAAAACGGAATAGCTGAGGGTTAGAATGGATTCCGTGGGAGCGAAGGTCACGCTGGCAATGTGAGTCTGCCAAGGAGTAAACAAGAGAGCTGTGATGTATTCGCCAGCAACCCAAATGCGATACGGATTCGATGGATCTACGCTAGCACCGAAGTAGTCCCCATATCTACATACACTGGAGGAATTGCACCCCTGGTCGGAGTTCTGGATATAGCTCGTCCCGTTGATAATCGAGACGGGCGTTTGCCAAGAGCCAAAGCTATCAGCGAAAGACTGCCCAGTGGCCAATAGTCCCGGGTAAGTTTGCGCGGACGAACTGCCAAAAACGATGATTAGACTGCCGAGAGGGTCGACTCCGAGGGCTGGGTAGAAGTAATACTGAGATTCTTGACCGACATCGAAATCTTGGAGAACCTGAGGCGGAGAAGCTTGCGTATCTATCTCCACTACCCGAAAACAAGAACGGACCTGAATGTCGCTCAGAGGAATGCATCCATCATCAAAGGCTAGCCAGAGCTTACCTTGAAACCAAACTGCATCCTGCACCCGATTGTCGCCAGTGTCAAGCGTTGCTGAGGTCCCCAGTTGGGGAGCGTGTGGTGAAGACGAGATCTCGTGTATCGGCAATGCAGTTTCGATTGTCGACATCGTTCCGCCGGGAGTTCCGGTCATTGAGAACAAATCAACCAGGCCTGACCCAGCGACGCTAACCATGAACTGTGTAGCTGTAGAACTAAGGGACTGCACGGGATGAATGGAGAACAAGGTATTGTCTGGAGTTGTTAGCGAGATACTAGCAGAAAGGCCCGAGATCATTTCTGCTTTGTTAACGACCCAATACTGAGCCCCCTTGTAGGAACCTGACCCTGAACATGAGGAAAAATCGTTGATCGATACTACAAACTTGTCATCACTCAAACCTATGATTGGCTGGTCAGCACAATCTCCTGACGAGGCCGCAAAAGTGTAATGATGCCAACTTCCCGTAGGATCTTCAGAATTCGACACTGCAACATGTACGCTACTATCAGAAAGATCTGTAATCGATGCGAACCATCTGTTGCTTTGTAAGTCAAATAAGACCTTGGGATCGCTGATCGTGTCGAAGAACCCCGTACTAAAGAAGGACGACATCGAGGGCGAGCTGACAGACCCTCCTTGTTTGTTGTAGATCTCGATGTTCAGGTTAACCATTTCCATAATATGTTTCGAACTCGCGGCAAGCTGGACGTCGGGAGGAACTGCCCCCAGAAATTGCCCTCGGATTCCCTCGAACCCTGATGTCGCGTTAAGTGTTTGTTGCGCTGGTTGTGCAGAAACAGCAGGCATCGGCAGAGAATACTGTGATGGAACAGGAAATTGCTTGGAGGGGAGGTTGAAATTATCATGGTTTATCGTTCCCGTCGTTTCGAGAACTGATGCAGCCGAGGCACCATTTCCGAAAGAGTGACCGTCCGGTGAATTACCCCTGCCAACTGTCAAAGGAAGAAATGAAAGAACGCAAAATAGAAGAAATATCAACACAGCCCAGGAATTCTTCATAATGAACGAGTTGTCCGCATCAAATGACCTTCAAAGGTTTATGGATGATTAGTGTGTATTTGGAATCATTTGGGTATCTCGAGAAAGAGCAACCTGCGATGGGCCCGCTGTTAGGGTATCATTGTCCCGTTTTTCCTAGTGTGTCCGCATGGGCTGTCATTATCCGGGTCGAACACATAGTATGAACCGCAGATCGCGCACATGCGCTTCGGAACTCCAGTGGGTCCAACCTCTCCCAGGCTTCTGATCGGTGGCAGGTCCACTCCGATTATTGCTCTCGGATCTGTTCTCAGTATCTTAGCACTAAGATTAGTTCTTGTCAGCGTCTGGTCGTACTTTTCTTGTTGTCTATCATCATTCTTCTTCTCAAGCACGTCGTTTAGCCGATAGATCTTGAATCGTTCCAGGATACTCCTACGCCGTCCTATCGCAACAGCAAAATGAACTGGCTCAATATCGTGTCTTGCCCCATAGACCGCGAGCGCGACAGCCCACAATCTATCATCATGAGCCCCAGATCGATGATAGAATTTGGTCTTACCAGTAGAAGTTATCTCGCTGATCTCCCCGTTCATCTCATTCTCCAATTCTCTGTCCTTGGGAAGATGCAATCTTTTCTCTAGCATTGTCTGTTTGAGACAGGTCATCACTTCCTGCTTCTCCTGCAAAGTCAAGACAATGCCCTGAACATTCTTCAGACCGTGTTTCACAGCATTCTCGACAAAAACCTCCCCCACACCCGTCCGATCAATCCAGAACCCTCTAACCGATCTTAATTCACTATCGACAATTTTCAGATATTCCAGAATAGCATCATACTCGGTCCCGAGCCCGAACTGTTTCAGGTGCTTGAGAGTCAGATGCCGATTCTTCTTCTCGATCACAGCAACAACAGTATAGTCTCTCTTCTGGCCGAGATCCACCCCCACATAGAAATCCTTCAGATCAGATTTCACAATTTTCCTGGGATCAAGATTCAACTTTCTTTCCCCTCAACCTTCGGACGATTCAGATCCGGAATGTACTCCAAAGTCTCGTCGACACAGCTCTCGATTAACCGATGACTAAGCCAAGCCTCTTCATCCGAACTGAACTCCGCGAGCATCTCCCGGTCCCACCTTGACGGGTCCTCTCGCATCTGCCTCTCCAGTTTTTCCAGGATCTCTTTCTTCAGCGGACCCTTAGGTTCTAGAGCATCGTGAAAGCTGATGTGATGCCGTGAAAAATCCCCGTACTCCTCATCGTTAGTGCACATTTCAAAGAACAGACTATCACGCGTCCCAGGAGTACTAGTCGCGATCAGACGACCATTAGTCGAAGCGAGAGAGTAGACTACCGCATCGTAGAGGTCCCTGTCAGCCTCAATGTAGTTCATCTCATCAATCAAGATCAGATGCAGAGTAAGACCCCGTATCGTTTCAGGAGAGTTCGGGAAGGCCTCGATCCAAGATCCATTTGTAAACTCCAGCCGGGTCTTCAACGCGCGTCCCAACAACACATTACCCTCCAACGTCGGAAGAAATCCGGTGATTCGTCGAATCATCAACCGTCCCTGCCGGAGACTCGGTGCGAGGATCGCGATTCTTCTGGCTGAATTTGATAACGCGAAGTACAGGCAAAGCACAGAGAGAGCTAGAGACTTACCACTCTGCCGGGACCAGCGCGCAACGATAAACTGGTTCTGGTCTAGAAGTAGGATCTTCTGATACCACGCCGGATCAAAACCGGTCACCTGTTCGAAGAACCCTAGAACATCACCTGTCACCAGTGGCTTCTCCCTGTTTTCTTCCGCCTGTCTCGCTCTAGCCTCTTTCTCGTACAATCGATCAATCAGAGAAAATGGAGAACGTCCCATCAGCTCTTCTTCTCCCGATCAAATTCTGCCGGGATCAACACGGTCCTCCGCATTCGGACCCCTGATTTCTCCAGGGCTCTCAACCGGTCCTCGTAGTCTTTGTACTGCAGATCCTTCAATAACTGGTTCAACGCGAGCACCGCATTCGTGTACTTCTGATACCAGTTCTCCCGCGTCTTCATCTTCAACTCAGCGTCCATCGCATTCCTGTAAGCCAGCTCCGCCAGTTCTGCAAGCCGTTTGATCTCAACGTCCCGTAGTTTGTTCGGGTCAGATGCTTCCAAGTTTGCTCTATCTCTTGATCTCTCTCTTTTCGGTTGGGCGCTGCGGGTTCTGGTATCCTGGGTCTTGTCTGTCCCTTGCAAGGGAGCTCTGCCAAATCCTCAGTGACTTCAGGATTAGGCTGTTGAGGCTTCTCGCGTCTCTATCGTCCGAGTCTTTCCCAATTGAGACCGTTCTCAGTCGTTCAAGCATCATGTCCGTATACTGTCGGACCCTTGACAAGAACTCGGACCAAGAACCGGCATCATTATTTTCGCTCAACTCTCTTTTTCCATTCTTGTTCGACCGTCCATCAAAAGGTCCACGCGTCTTCTCTCGTAAGGTCCCAAGCTGCTACAGAACAACTCAGACACTTGGTGGCGCTACGGAATCCTATGATCTAGGTCTGACCTGCCTATTATGCTCAGGAAATATATTAAGAGTGTCCGCGTAAAGCTCCATAAAATACCCATAAAAAATCCGAGAAATATCCGACAAATATCCGAGAAAAATCCAATTTCGTGCATTAAGTTGGATCGGTTACGGGCTCGATGAGCGCCAAAATACCGTTATGCGACAACGCTCTTTTGTTGCTGCACCTTAGATTGAAGGATCTTTCGTAGATTTTTCGCCCCGGACGCTTCTTCGATTGAGAAGTCTTCTCCAGTCCACCTGTGGTAGTCGAGTCCAAGTTTTTTCTTGATCACATCTTTCAGTTCAAGGTCTAACTCGTACCCTATTCCCTTCCTTCCAAGCTCTCTTGCAACCTTCAACGTAGTTCCGGACCCCAGGAACGGATCGAACACCGTCTCTCCCGCGTACGTGAAGAGTTTGATGAGCCTGCTGGGGATCTCGTCGGGGAACGCTGCCACGCCTTCTTCGACTCTTCCCGACATCGGAAGAACGTTTGTAATGTTCCAAACGCTCATCGTCCAGCCCTCAGAGTTCAATCTAGCCGTATCGATCTTGGATGATTCCACTGCCTCAGGCGATAGGCTCTTCATATGCCCATAATCGAATTCGCCGTTCTGAAAGAGCAGAATTGACTCCTGAATATTATCCGGGTAGAAGTACATTGGATATGGATGCTGAAGAACCACTCCACTCCTTCTGCTGATTCTCGTGTAGCCAGCGGGTTTGACCCATGTGATCTTGTCTCGATACGAGAATCCTTCTCTTACGAAGACCTCGGTGGTATCTGCAACAATGGGATACTTCTTTCCCCGACCAGTGTCCTCTTCCTTAACCAGCATGTCGTCTGTGACAATCGCGCAGATTCTCCCTGCGCCAAGAACTCTCTTGCTCTGTGATGCGAAAGCCCTGAGGAGGTCGAGGTATTCTTCGTAGCTAGAATACAATCCTGGATAATCGAAAGGAGCGTTGTAGTAGGGCGGTGAGGTCACGATCAGCGCGACTTCTCCATCCGCGACCTCTTTCGAGGTCATTTTTCGGATATCTCCGAATAGGATTTTCAGGGTCGGAGATTTTTCCTTTGGCGAGTTTCCGTTGCTCAACCGATTCCTTCCTGAAATGGTATTCTTCTGACGCATAACCTTTCTTCGAACAGTTAAGCTCAAAGAGGAAGAGGATCCCCAGAGGCTAGGGTATGCGGGTCCTAGGGCGGTATCCTCTCGACACGCTTCAGGTTTTTTTCCCTTGGGATGACGACTTGTACACTTACTTCAAGGAGCATGGGCTCGGAGCGAGTGGTCTGGGGAACGCCAAGCTTCCCCTCATTTACACCGACAACTGCGAAAGCACTGGTGGCATTCCTGAACGAAGGCGGAACAATGTTATCGCTCCGAAGTACTTCGGGATGACCTATGACCAACTCGGATGGAAGGACACGGGGCTTGAGACAAAGCCGATTATTCCCGCTGAAAAACCAGAGATGGAAATAGTCCTCGACGAGTCTACGAAGCCTCAGTCACTTCATCTGGACGTTCTTCCTAGCCCCGGCGGAAAAGAGCAGTATCACTTGGAATATTCATCCATGTCTTCGTTCGGGAGAATTTACAAGAACTGGGCGACATTCTACCTTCCCTTCCAGAGCGCTAAAGATCTATCCAACAAACTGACCCCTTATCTCGATTCGAAGATGCCGATAGAGTTCTTTGAGGAGTCAAAGCAGAACCAGCGTGAGAAATTCCGCTTCCTGAACATTGGGGTCGCGAAATACCAGTTTTCTTATTCTGGCTTTTCTTATGCTCGGCGGTACTTTGAACTGAATGGAGTGCACGATCCTCCGCCTGTTCTTTTCTACGATGTCGATGACTCTCAGTCAACAAAGCTAATGGATCCCATTATCAAGGTGGGAATCGTTGAGACCAAGACAACTGAAGGCTTCGAACAAAGGAAGCCACAGCTCGCAATGAAACTGTCGCAATCAAAATACTCTACCAGCAAAAGAGGGGTCCCAAATAGGGCAAAAGGACGAATTATCGACAATCCGGATACTGCCAACTACATGAAAGTAAACGCTCCAGATTTCGCTACAAAATTCCGGAAAACACTAGAGACGGTCAGTTAGAACAGATTCCTGAAAACAACACAGAAAAAAACCACCTTCCTTGAAACGCTATACCAGAAACGAGTCCCGAAAACACCTAGTTGAAACAGGGTTCCTGAAACAGCATCTTGAAGAATTTCTTGGGGGCCCGGGACCTGTCTCGATCTCCCGAGACGGATAGGGAAGAGATGCTCTTGCCTATTGTTCTGAACCTTTACTTGGATCCCGGAGTAAAGCTAGTAGGACCGTAGAGCCATGCGTCAGTGCTTGGGGGTGGTCCTCCTGCTAGTGATCCTATGCGCAAGAGGATTGGTGGTATGACTAGGATCGTTGTAGTCGCGTAGTACCCCATTGCATTCTCCTGGTCCATGCGGCGAACTCTGGATGATAGCTTGTGACATGCTCATTGTAGTATTGCTGGGCTATCCGAGCAGTACCGTACCTTCGATAGTATTGCTGACTGATAGAAGCCATAATCTTCTCCTCAGACCATATCTCCTGCCCGCAGATCGGGCACATACCTGGAATGTACTGAACAAAACCAGGCATAGCCTCAGTCTGCACCCGCCGTGATAGCTACTCTAGATGGTATCATTGGCTAATATGGTGGCTCAATTCAAATCGTCCACTATCGCCATTGCAGAAACCCAAGGTTGAGAAATGGATTTGGACCGAGTCGGATTTCGAGAAGATGGGCTGGCATGATGTTCGCCTGCACGGGATAGCGCGCTACGAGAAAGTTGAACGAGACTACGAAAAAGGGTCAGAAGGGCACTATGGTGGTGCTGTTGAACTACTCCTTGATATCGACTACATCGTAAAGTGGGACAGGTCCGAACCGGAACACTGGAAGTTTTGGGTAGCACCTTCAACTCTTGTCTTCGAGAATGTTACCGATTTCCAGATGAAATGGGGTGGAGTCGACTTCGATTGGGAGATGGAGAAAATTGTCCGAGAAAAAGCGCGCTATCCTAATGGAATGGAGTGTTGGAAATGGGAAATCTACGCGACAGGAATAGAGTTCCTCTCGAACGGATACAAACAATACATCAGAAAGGAACCTACCCTCTCAAAATTTCAATACCTCACCTGGGAAGAACGTGGAGGCATCTCTTTCTCAAAACAACCATGGTCACACTCAAAAGGTGTGATAGAATAGCGCCGCGAAGCTATGTTCGTTCCTCTTTGGTTTCGTCTGTGCTGGCTCGTTTCCGGTATTCTTAAGCGAGAGATGTTCGATAATGTCTTGATCGGATAGTTGCGGGTCCCTAGAAAGTGGTTGAGGTCATTGGCGTTGAGAGTGCCTCTATCGATACTTGTCCTGTTGTTGCTCTCCACAGCAAGGGTCGATACAGTGCTCCTTGTCTCCGTGGTAGGGGCGATAATTGTTCTTTTCGTCCTAATGGACTACCAGATCCAGAGCCTACAAGAAAGACTGGATCTCTTACAAGAGAGAACCGGGACCAGATAACCGTACTCGGATCGTTATCGACGACATTCGAAGCGGGATGTTGCCAGTATTCCTGTTAGTTCTAACCCTGAAAGTCCGTTCTAGGGCCTACGCAGGGTATCTTTAGTGGCTTCGCGGTACGTTATCCAGCCTCTTTCTGGTTTGTAGTAGGCTTCGAAGTCCGAGGGATCGCTCATTGTTCGCATGGCTGCAAACCCGCGGATTCTTGCGGAAGGAAATGCTTCTAGGAGCCTGTTTGCCGCGCCAAGGAGGGTCGCTCCTCTTGTAACAATGTCGTCCACCAATACGATTTCGCTAGGGCTTGGTTCGCGAATAATCCTTTGGACTCCCATCGTCTCGTACTGTTCTGTGGGCATCGGTCTCTCTGACGCATCGCTTGTGGCCGCTTTTCTTATCGGTCTGACTCTCGCAAGGGACCTGAGAACCTCCCTTCCAACGCCCTCTGCCACGAGTGCTCTTGCTATCCTGTCTGGAACCCAGAGTGTGTCCGGCCTCATTAGCGAGCTGCTCGGGACGGGAACAAGAACGGTGCCAGGTGTGAAAAAGGGAGCGAAAGGAAGGCTACGCAATTGTTGCTGGACGGTTCGACCTATCCACTCAGACATGAGGATTGGAGGCTGATCGACAAAGTCGTCGGCTTTGATCGCGTTCATGACGTCCTTGGCTTCTTGGATTCCAGGGGAGGACCCGCGAGGAGTATAGGATAGCAGCGACCCGAACTCAAGCGACGTGATGCGAGGCTTCGAGTTCAATGGCTTATCTTGATCATTATTCTATGAGGTGAAGGCAAGACTTCGAAAATCTCCTCAGGGTCAATGAACTCTCTTGCGCCGTATCTCATCATCTTCTTGGGCCAGCTCAACGATGAATTCACCACTGACTCAGTGATGAAGAGTGGTCTGCCCAATCTTAGTGCTTCCCATCCTTGATGAAGTGACCCGCTCGATTCTCCGGCTTCGACGATTATTGACGCGTTGGAGATCAGAGCCATGGTGCTGTTTCGAACCACGAAGTCACGGGGCTTGGTAACATGCTCCACCGCAAACTGTGAGATGGCAAGGTGATTGGCCATTATTTCCTTCTGCAACTGAGAGTTTTCGGCCGGATACACACGATCTAGCGGAGTTCCTAGGACCGCAATGGTTCGTCCACCATTTTCAATAGCTGTTCGGTGAGCGACAGTGTCGATTCCTCTGGCCAGTCCGCTTATGATCAAGACCTGTTTCTTCGCGAGTGCTTTCGCAATGTCAGCAGCCGCACTGAGACCCATGCGGGATGCTTTTCGTGATCCAACAATTGCCACCCTTGGTCTCGGTATTGGGATTTCCATGGGACCCGAGACGAAGATTTCTGGCGGCGCGTGCTTCTCTTCCACATCATTGAGTGGGCCTAGCAGTTGTTCGGCGGTTAGGCTGCGGAACGTCTGGCTCAATTTGGTCTCGCTGGTTGTAGGGAGTCTGGAGATAGTAGGAATACTTTCACTCCATGAACTGGACGGTTCCGTTCCACCTAGCTCGACCCGCTGGGTGGCCCTCTTGCGAGGATATAACACGACTCTTTCAAAGTGGGCACTTTCTGAAAAATTCTATTTAAAGATGAATCGTCTCCGAATCTTGACGGGACCTCCGCAACCGGCTCCATGGCACAGGAACACTCCTGATCTTAGTCTTCGTGCTAGGCCTAGTCTACCTGGCCTCTCACGACACGTAAGTTTTCCCGTTGAGATTATATTCAGTCTAGATTAGACCCTTCTTGGGTACAGAAACTATGAGCCGCATAATCGAGGCTGAGAGTCTAACCAAGGTCTACAATGGCAAGGTCAA
>JACXTT010001673.1_pt1 | contig 36476 bp, 32 predicted proteins | sample 9270951 | NCBI WGS metagenome assembly JACXTT01 (sample SAMN15532306, study PRJNA645909) | rock metagenome | isolation source: weathered quartz diorite | place: Puerto Rico | collected 2017-06-21 | reverse complement strand
ATCACCATGTGCGGAAACACCACCACGTCGCGCAGCGGCAACAGTGGGAGGCGAATCGGCTCAGCCGGGAGGAGTTGTGTTCCGGACATCATTTTCCCCAGTCAGTCATTTAAGGCGTAGATTGGGCTGCACGCATCGATTACAAGATAGACAAGATATCTGTTAACCGATTCCGCGCCACCAGCAAATGCTGTCCCCTGCACTTGCCTGCCCTTCTGAAACAGCATACCCGCGTTTTCTCCCGTCTGTCGTTTGAAATGAAGAAAAAAAGCCGCTCGCTTCGCGCGAACGGCCTTTGGGGCTTGCCGCCGGCGTGGTTGTCACCACGTGGTCCGGCGCTCGCGTCAGTTGGAGCCGGCGACCTTGGGCTGCTGCTCCTCGTACATCAGCAGTGGCGGCGCATCGCCGGTGATGGTGTTTTCGTCGATGACCACCTTTTGCACACCCTTGTAGTTGGGCAGGTCGTACATGACGTCCATCAGCGATTGCTCGAGAATCGAGCGCAGGCCGCGGGCACCGGTCTTGCGGCGGATCGCCTTGCGGGCGATGGCCGTCAGCGCTGCCGGGCGGATTTCCAGCTCCACGCCTTCCATGGCCAGCAGCTTCTGGTATTGCTTGACCAGCGCGTTCTTGGGCTCGACCAGGATCTGCATCAGCGCCGCCTCGTCCAGCTTGGCCAAGGTGGCGACCACCGGCAGACGGCCGATCAGCTCGGGGATCAGACCGAACTTGATCAGGTCTTCCGGCTCGGTCTGGGGCAGCACCTCGCTGACGTCGCGCTCTTCCTTGCTCTGCACCTGCGCGGCAAAACCGATGCCGGTCTTGTCCGAGCGCTGCATGATGACCTTCTCCAGGCCATCGAACGCGCCACCGCAGATAAACATGATGTTGGTCGTGTCGACCTGCAGGAAATCCTGGTTGGGGTGCTTGCGGCCACCCTGCGGCGGCACCGAGGCCATCGTGCCCTCGATCAGCTTGAGCAGCGCCTGCTGCACGCCCTCGCCCGAGACATCGCGGGTGATGGACGGGTTGTCAGACTTGCGCGAGATCTTGTCGATTTCGTCGATGTAGACGATGCCGCGCTGCGCCTTCTCGACCTCGTAGTTGCAGTTCTGCAGCAACTTCTGGATGATGTTTTCCACGTCCTCGCCGACATAGCCGGCTTCGGTCAGCGTGGTGGCATCGGCGATCACGAACGGCACGTTGAGCAGCCGCGCCAGCGTCTGGGCGAGCAGCGTCTTGCCCGAGCCGGTCGGCCCGATCAGCAGGATGTTGCTCTTGGACAGCTCGACATCGTCCTTCTTGCCGAGGTGCTTCAGGCGCTTGTAATGGTTGTAGACCGCCACAGCCAGGATCTTCTTCGCCTGGTCCTGGCCGATCACGTACTGATCCAGGCTTTCGCGGATCTCATGGGGCGTCGGCAGGTCCGAACGGGCGGCGGCACTCGCATCTTTCTCGGATGCCGTGGCCTCGTCGCGGATGATCTCGTTGCACAGGTCGATGCACTCGTCGCAGATGAACACCGACGGGCCGGCGATCAGCTTCTTCACCTCATGCTGGCTCTTGCCGCAAAAGGAGCAGTACAGAAGCTTTTCGCTGGATGAACCTTTTTTTTCCGCCATAGGAATCAGTCACTTAGCAGTGTGCGCACCGCGGAGCGACAGGCTCCCCGGAAATACGCTTCAAACGCATCATACGCCAAAAAAAATGGCGCAGCGGGCGGATCCCCCAAGCTGTGGGGCAAACGCAAAAAACGAGGCGCGCGGCCTCGTTCCAGTGTAGGCTCCGCCCTCCTGCCCGGCCAGCCACGGCGACCAAAGCCGCCACGACCGACCGTCCCGGCGATCAGGCGCCGGTCGTGCCGCGGCGAGCCAGCACCTTGTCGATCAGGCCGTAGTCCATCGCCTGTTCGCCGCTCATGAAGTTGTCGCGATCGGTGTCGCGGGCAATCTTCTCGACCGGCTGGCCCGTGACTTCGGCCAGGATGCCGTTCAGGCGCTCGCGCAGGTACAGGATCTCGCGGGCCTGGATCTCGATATCCGAGGCCTGCCCGCGCGCGCCGCCCAGCGGCTGGTGAATCATGATGCGCGAGTTCGGCAGCGCGCAGCGCTTGCCCTTGGCACCGGATGCCAGCAGGAATGCGCCCATGCTCGCCGCCATGCCCATGCACAGCGTGGACACATCGGGCTTGATGAACTGCATCGTGTCGTAGATGGCGAGACCAGCCGACACGGAACCACCCGGCGAGTTGATGTAGAGCGAAATGTCCTTGTCCGGGTTCTCGCTCTCCAGGAACAACAGTTGCGCCACCACCAGGTTGGCGGTCTGGTCGTTCACTTCACCGACCATGAACACCAGGCGTTCCTTGAGCAGGCGCGAATAGATGTCGTACGCGCGCTCACCCCGGCCGGACTGCTCGACCACCATCGGCACCAGCCCCAGCCCCTGGGTTTCCAGCGCCGAAGCCTGCGTGGTGGCGAGACGGTCAAGCAAATCATTGCGCGTCATGCAAGTTCTCCAGGAATTCGATGGTTGGCAAGGCAGGCCCTTCGCGGCCGCCGGCGCTCTGCGCACCGACCCGGCCGCGCGGGCACTGCCTTACGCTCAGGCTTGCTGCGGGTTGCCTTGGGCGGTGAGTTCCTCGAACGACACCGACTTCTCGGCCACCTTGGCCTTGCCGCAAACAAAATTTACCACGTTGTTCTCGAGCACGTAGGCTTCCATCTCGGCCAGGCGCTGCTGGTCACCGTAGTACCAGCGCATGACTTCCTTCGGGTCCTCGTAGCTCTTGGCGAAGTCCTCGATCTCGGCCTTGATCTGGTCAGCCTTGGCTTCCAGACCGTTGGCCTTGACGATCTCGGCCAGGATCAGGCCCAGCTTGACGCGACGCTCGGCTTGCTGCGTGAACATTTCGGCCGGGATCGGCATGTCCTTGGCGTTGGGCATGCCACGCTGTTCCAGGTCACGGCGAGCCATTTCCACCAGGCGCTCCTGGTCCTGCTCGATCAGCGACTTGGGCACGTCCAGCTCACTCACCTTCAGCAGCGCTTCCATGACTTCGTCCTTCAGCATGGCGTGCGTGCGGCGCTTGACTTCGCGCTCCAGGTTTTCGCGGATGTCGGCGCGCATCTTCTCGACGCTGCCGTCGGCAATGCCCAGCGACTTGGCGAACGTGTCATCGACTTCCGGCAGGTGCGCCCACTCGACCTTCTTCAGCGTGACGGTGAACTCGGCGGTCTTGCCGGCCACTTCCTTGCCGTGGTAGTCGGCCGGGAAGGCCAGCGGGAAGCTCTTGCTCTCGCCGATCTTCAGACCCAGCGCGGCGGCCTCGAACTCCGGCAGCATGCGGCCTTCGCCCAGCACGAACACGAAATCTTCGGCCTTGCCGCCAGCGAATTCCTCGCCGTCGATCTTGCCAACGAAGTCCAGCGTCACGCGGTCGCCGTCCTTGGCGGCCACGTCGGCGCCGCCGTCACCGTGGGCGCCGGCCTCGCCGCGCACGTGGTAGTGCACGCGCTGCTTGCGCAGGATGTCGACGGTCTTGTCGATTTCCGCTTCGGAGATATCGGTCTTGGTGCGGGTCACTTCGGCGCCGGCCAGGTCGCCCAGCTTGACTTCCGGGTAGACCTCGAAGGTGGCCTCGAACGCCACTTCATCGTCCGACACGCCGTCGGTCTTGACGTCGAACTTCGGCTGGCCGGCAACCTTGACGTCCTGCGCCTTGGTGATGTCGAAGAACTTGCGGGCGGCCTTGTCGAAGCGCACCTCGAATTCCACCTGCTGGCCGTACTGCTTCTCGACCATCTTCATCGGCACCTTGCCCGGGCGGAAGCCGGACATCTTCACCGTCTTCGACAGGCGAACCAGGCGCTCCTGCTTTTCCTTTTCGACTTCGGCCTTGGGAATGGCCAGGGTCACCTTGCGGTCCAGCTTGCCGAGGTTTTCAATGACGTTCGACATGGTCGTGATCCAATCCAGAAATGTTGTTGTCAGCGCTACCGCTTGCGCACCAGTCTGTCCGGCGTGCCGGCAAGGGTCCCCAGCCTCGGCGCGCCAGCCGGGGCAGATGATGCCGGCAGGCGCTCGCAGACTGCAAACTCCGCGCAAACGGAAAACGCGCATTATCGCACGATTTTTCTTCGCTTCCGGCAGTTTTTGCCCAAGGCGGGCCATAAACCGGCCACCCGACGCCCAAGCCGCGTCAGGACTGGCCGGCCTGCCCGTGACGCAGGGCGCGCAGCAACAGACGCGCAGGGTCGATGGCATCGGCCAGGTCGGACTCCAGCGGCAGCGGCTCGCCCTCGATCTGGCTCGCCAGCAGTTCCGCGCCCAGTGCCGCCCAGGTAAGGCCGCGCGACGCAAATGCAAGTGCCGCATACAGGCCTGGCTGCCGCGGCACATCGCGCAGATGGGCGCCCCGCAACACGCCCGCGTGGGCGTGCGCCTGCGCCTCGTCCGGCATCTGGCCGATCAGCGGCAGCCGGTTGTGCGACACGGTACGCACGCCGACATAACCTGACAGCAACGCCGGATCGATGGCCGCCAGCGCCGCCACCCGGCCCGGCAGCAGGCTCGCCAGCCGCCCGAGATTGGCCGCGTGCGCGGCTGCACTCTCGGCGAGCGGCCCCTCGTCGGGCTCGTAGCTTGACCCCACCCGGGCGCTGCCATCCGCCGCGCGTGGCAGCAGGTAGCCGGCGCCGGTCACCACGCAGTCAGGCCAGCCACCCAGCGCACCGACCTGCTCCGCCGTCAAGGTGGAGAGTTGGCCGCGCACGCGGCGCATTTCCTGGTGACGCATAGGCATCAGCCGCGCCGCCTCGTGGGCATTGGCAAGCACCAGCACCGGCGCGCTCGCCAGCACCACGCCGTCGGCGTTCCGCGCCTCCCAGCGCTCACCAACCCGCGCCACGGCGGCGACCTGACACCCATAGCGCGCATCCACGGCGCCGCCGGCCCGCGCCAGCTGGGCATGGCAGATATCGGGCGGCGCGACCCAACCGCCCTGGGGAAACCACAGCCCCCCGCGCCCGACCGGCGCGCCGTGCTCGCGCGCCGCCTCGTCGGGGTCCATCCAACGCACGAACGACTCGGGAAAGCCCTGCGCGGCCAGCGCCGCCCGCTGCGCGGCGTGCTCGGCCTCGTCCTCGCCCGTCTGCAACACGCCCGTGGCATGCCAGCCGACCGGATGCCCGGCCCGCTCCAGTTCTCGCCAGGCGTGCAGCGCGTAGAGATTGCCGGCGCGCGACAGCCGCGACAGCAGGCTGTCGTCGGCCGACATGTGCGCATGCATGGCCGCGGCGCGGTGCGCGGACGTCTGCCGCGCCGGGCCCGCATGATTGTCGAACAACGTGACGCGCCAGCCGCGCACGGCCAGCCGCTCGGTCACCGCGCAACCGGCCAGACCCGCGCCGATCACGATGGCGTGGCGCTCGGACCATTGTCCCGGCAGGCTGGGCGCGTGGCGGCGCGACTTCCACGTGGGCGCGAAGCGTGCGACGGTCATGTCACGCTTGCCACCGAATCCTGGCGCCCTGACCGCCTCGAAACCGACCGCCGAGAGCCCACGTCGCACGAAGCCGGCGGCCGTGTAGGTGGCGAGCGTCGCGCCGGGGCGCGCGAGCCGGGACAGGCCGCGAAACACCTCGGGAGACCACATGTCGGCGTTCTTCTCCGGGGAAAAACCGTCCAGGTAGAACGCGTCGACGCCGGCCACCAGCTTTGGCAGCATCCGCTCGACATCGCCAAAGGCGAGAGTCAGCACCACGGCGCCGCCCTCGAACTCCAGCCGGTGCAACCCCGGCAGCGCATCGGGCCACGCCTGCTGCAGAGCCTGCGCCGGCGGCAGCAGGTCGCCCAGCCCGGCATGCAGGCGGGCCAGCCCTTCGCGCGTAAACGGGTGCTTTTCGATGGAGACGAAGTGAAGCCGCGCGCAGCGTTGCGGGTCATCGCGCCACGCCTGCCAGGTCACCAGGAAGTTCAGCCCCTGACCGAAGCCGGCTTCCAGGATCACGAACTGCTCCCGTCCGCCCCACGCGCCCGGCAGTCCGTTGCCACCGAGGAAGACATGCCGGGCCTGCGTGAGACCGCCCTCCGTGCTGTGATAGACGTCGTCGTAGCAGGGCGAGTAAGGCGTGCCGTTGTCGGACAGGACCGGCTCGGCGGGCTCAAGTGCGCGCGGCATGGCGTGGGGGTACAGGAATGATGCGGACGAAGGCCAAAATACGGTTGCCGCAGGGGAGAAAGCGGCGGCGGATGGTAGCATAGCGCCCTTCGCGCCAAGGGCGTCTGGATCTGGCTCAAATCCCGGCCGCACGGGGCCACGGTCCGCCCGGCGCCGCATTTTTGCCTGTTTCCCGCCAGCCATGCTCAGCTATCGCCACGCCTTCCACGCCGGCAACCATGCCGACGTCCTCAAGCACGCCGTCGTGGTGCAACTCCTCGACCACCTGACGCAAAAGGACAAGGCCTTCTGGTACATCGACACGCATGCGGGCGCGGGCCTGTATGCGCTCGATCACGCCTATGCGCAAAAGAAGGCGGAATTCGAGACAGGCATTGCGCGCCTTTGGCAAGCCGCCGCCGGAGGGCAGGCGCTGCCGCCGCTGCTGGACGAATACCTGGACCAGGTGCGCGCGCAGAACCCGGACGGCCAGTTGCGGCACTACCCGGGGTCGCCCTGGCTGGCGTGGCAGATGCTGCGCGACCAGGACCGGCTGCGCCTGTTCGAGCTGCACAGCACGGAGATTCAGGTGCTGCGCGACAACTTCCGCGGCGCGGGCCGCAAGGTGATGCTGTATGACGGCGACGGCTTCGGCGGCATCAAGGCGATCCTGCCGCCGCCGCCGCGCCGCGCGCTGGTGCTGATCGATCCTTCGTATGAAGACAAGCAGGACTATGCGCGCACGGTCCAGACGCTGCAGGACGGCCTGGAGCGATTTGCCACCGGCGTCTATGCCATCTGGTACCCGCAGGTCCAGCGCCGCGAGTCCCAGCAGCTCCCCGAACAACTGAAGCGGCTGCCGCTCAAGCACTGGCTACACGTGACGCTGACCGTGAAGCACCCGGTGCCAGGCGGGCTGGGCCTGCACGGCAGCGGCATGTTCATCGTCAACCCGCCGTGGCGCCTGAAGGAAAACCTGGAAGCCGCCATGCCCGTGCTGACCGCGTTGCTTGACCAGGACGGCGGCGCCCGCTACACGCTGGAGGCCGAGGAAGGCTGAGCCCCGCCGCGCGGCGCAGGTGTCAGCAGTTGCCCTTTTTGGCCTGCCCCGGCGGGCAGAACGACTCGTTGCCATAAGAGTCGACGCGACAGTTCCCCTTCTTGGCCTGGCCCGGCGGGCAGCCGCCGTGGGCGGGGCCGGCGTCGTAGGGCGCGACAACGCAGCCGCCCAACAGCAGCGTGGCGGCAATCGCAAGAATTTGCAGTGGCTTCATGATTTCTCCTTGTGGGTGCAGGCGGATGTCCGGCTGCTTGTTGTGTTGACCGGTTCTTCTTGCCTGCGGCGCCAACCGTAGTCATCGGTTACGCCTTGCGTCAGGCATTGTATTGGGCAGCGAGAGTAACCGTTCAATCTGCGCCCGGCTGTAAGAATTGGTGACGTGCCTGGACGGCATTCTGGCCTGGCTACTCGCCGGGCGGCCCGAGCCATTGTTGCAGGAATGCCGACCGGACCTCTACCGTGTCGCGCGGCAACTCGACCAGCGGATAGTCGTACGCGGTATAGACCGCCACCATGCACTCGTACGTGCGCACGGCCTCATCCAGATCCTGCTTGCGTTGTGCGTCCTGCGTGAAGATCTCGGGCCACGGCGGTGCGATGAACACCGGGGCGGCGTAGCGCCATGCGCGCGCCGCACGGTCGGCCTCGGCCGGCACGGGCAGCCCGCACAGGCGCAGGTAGCCGACCACATCCGGAATGCCGCGATCGAAGACCACGGCGCCGGGCGCATCCTGTGTCGCGGCATGGCGCGCCAACTCGCGGCGCAGCATCTCCTGCGCAAATCGCGCGCGGTCGCGCCACGGAAGCGCGTCGCCATCGACAGCGTGCTGCTCGCGGATGACCGCACGCCCCACTTCCGCCTGCGTGGCATAGCCAAGAGCGGCCAGCGCGTCGATCAGCGTCGTCTTGCCCGCGCCGGGGCCGCCGGTCACGATGAATCGCCGCGCCGCGGCGGCAGTCCCGGGCTTGGTCATGTGTTGCTCCCAATCGTTGTCGGCAAAGCCACCCCCCCCTTATTATGTAGCGATCTCTACAGCATTGCAGCGGCCTCTACGGACACCTACCATGTCCGCATGACCGCCTCCTTCGATTCCTGGGCGCTGCTGATTGTCAGCCTGCCCACCTCCGGCGCCACCGTCCGCATGCGGATCTGGCGCAACCTCAAGACGCTTGGCTGTGCCGCGCTGCGCGATGGCGCCTACCTGCTGCCCGCCAGCGACGAGCGGTTGGCGCAGCTACAGGAACTCGCCGACGAGACGATGCAGGAAGGCGGCCAGGCCTGGCTACTGGACGTGCGCACACGCGACGCCGAAGAAGACGCCGCCTGCCGGGCGCTCTTCGACCGTTCGGCCGACTACGCCGGTTGGCTGGCGACGTTGTCCGAATCCCGCCAGGACCTCTCCGGCGTTGGCGAAGCCGAACTCAACCGCCTGCTGCGTCGGCACGGACGTGCCTACGACGCGATCCGTGCGATCGACTTCTTTCCCAATGACGCATCGGCGCAGGCCGAGGCCCGATGGCGGGACTATGCCGACGCCGTGGCGGCCGCGCTGTCGCCCGGCGAGCCACGGCCGGCCGCCGGCGGCGTGCCCCGCCGCGACCCCGCGCAATACCAGGGACGGCTGTGGGCGACCCGCCGTCACCTGTGGGTGGACCGCGTGGCCTGCGCATGGCTGATCCGCCGCTTCATCGATCCACACGCCCGCTTCCTGTGGCTGGATGAGCCAGCCCACTGCCCGGCCGACGCGCTGGGATTCGACTTCGACGGCGCGACGTTCACCCACGTGGGCGAGCGCGTCTCGTTCGAGGTCCTGCTCGCCAGCTTCGGCCTGGACGATGATCGCGGGCTGACCCGTCTCGGCACCATGGTCCACGCGCTCGACATCGGCGGCCCGCCGGTGCCGGAGGCCGCCGGATTCGAGGCCGTGCTCGCCGGCACCCGCCAACGCGCCAGCGGCGACGACGCGCTGCTGGCCGAGACCAGCGGCGTGCTCGATGCGCTGTACGCGCATTTCTCGGGCAACGCGCGGCGCTGAACCGCCGCCTTCACCCGCAAGGACCATCGATGACCCAACGGCAGCAAACACCCACGACAGACGACACCGCGCAGGCGCCGGCGAGCGGCCAGCCTGGCTACTCCTTGTGGCAACTGGCGCGCTACATGCTGCGCCTCGGCACTCTTGGCTTTGGCGGGCCGGTTGCACTCGCCGGCTACATGCACCGCGACCTGGTCGACCGGCGGCGCTGGATCGCCGATGCCGACTACAAGGAGGGTCTGGCGCTGGCGCAACTGGCGCCGGGGCCGATGGCCGCGCAACTGGCGATCTACCTTGGCTATGTCCACTATCGCATCTTCGGCGCCACCGTGGCCGGCATTGCCTTTGTGGTGCCGTCGTTCGTGATGGTCGTCGCGCTCGGCTGGGCCTATGTACGCTTTGGCGGACTCGCGTGGATGCAGTCGGTGTTCTACGGGGTCGGCGCCGCGGTCATCGGCATCATCGCGATCAGCGCCTACAAGCTCACCACCCGCAGCGTGGGCCGGGACCGGCTGCTGTGGGCCATCTACCTGGTGCTGGCCGCCGTCACGATCGTCACCGAAAGCGAAATCGCCTGGCTCTTCCTGGCGGCCGGCCTCGTCGTCTGGTTCTGGCGGGCGCCGCCCAAATGGCTGCGCCACCGCGGCGTCAATGCAATCGCTGCCGTGCAATTGCCGGCGGCGGGCACGCTGGCCGGCGCCGTGGACTGGCCGCTGCTGGCACAGATCGGCATCTTCTTTGCCAAGGCCGGCGCCTTCGTATTCGGCTCTGGCCTTGCCATCGTGCCCTTCCTGTATGGCGGCGTGGTCACCGAGCTGCACTGGCTCGATGACAAGCAGTTCGTTGACGCCGTGGCGGTGGCGATGATCACGCCGGGACCGGTCGTCATCACAGTGGCCTTCATCGGCTACCTGATCGCCGGCCTGCCCGGCGCCACGGTGGCGGCACTCGCCACGTTCCTGCCCTGCTACCTGTTCACGATCCTGCCGGCGCCGTACTTCAAGCGGTACGGCAAGCTGCCCGCGATCCTGGCCTTCGTCGACGGCGTGACGGCGGCGGCCGTGGGCGCCATCACCGGGGCAGTCGTCGTGCTGGCAAAGCGCTCGCTGATCGACGTGCCCACCGTGTTGCTGGCGCTCGGCGCGGTGCTGCTGCTTTTGAAGGTCAAGAAACTGCCCGAGCCGGTGATTGTCGCCGGCGCGGCGTTGGTGGGGCTTGCGCTCTACCCGTTTGTGCATCCCTAGCCGGGTTGCCGGCAATGGGCAAACAAGGAGTCGACCATGAAATGGATCACGCGTGAACGGCCCAAGATCGACCGGATCGCCTGCCCGTGGCTGATCGCCCGGTTCATCGACGAGGCGCCGGCATTCCTGTATGTGCCGGCCGGCGATGTCCTGCGGCTGGCAGGCGAAACGGGCGCGATTCCTTATGACATCCCGGGAGTCGAACTCTCGCACGTGGGCGAGGCGTGCAGCTTCGATGCCTTCCTCGACAAGTACCGGCTCGCCGACCCCGCGCTGGCGCTGCTGGCCAAGATCGTGCGCGGCGCCGACACGTCAAGACTGGACCTGACGCCGCAATCGGGCGGGCTGTATGCGATCTCGCTAGGTTTGTCGCATGTCTTTGCCGACGACCACGAGATGCTCCGGCACGGCATGGTGATGTACGACGCGCTGTACGCCTGGTGCCGCCACTGCCAGGCGGAAACGCACAACTGGCCGCCCGTGATGTGAGAACGCCGCCCGGCGGCGCGCGTGCCTACAATGAAGCATGGCCGCCATGTTCCACGCGGGAGGCCACCATGCTTGAATTCCTGCTTTTCTGGACCGCGGTGCTGGGCGCGTACGCACTCATGAAGCACGCGGGCTGCTTCGAGCGGCCGGTGCTGTACATGGACCCCGATCACCCGCTGCGCTATTGGTGGGCGCAGCGGGTCCGCCAGCCAGGCTAGCGCGGACCTTCCTTTTACTTCTTCCTGGCCGCGATGACCCGTTCGGCGAGGCCGAACCGGTACAGCGTGGCGCCAACCTCCGTCAGCAACGCGCGCTCCTTGCCCTGCACCGCCGGATCGGCCAGCAGCACCGCCAGGCGGGCGATGGCGTCATCGACCTCCAACTCCAATTCCTCGTCGAGCGCCATCCGCTCGAACTCCCGGACGACTTCATCTGGATCCATGTGATATCTCGCTGAAACAGGCGCCGCGCGCCTGTCGGGGTCTTTCCTGCGGCCCGTGCGGGCCCGGCAGGACATCCTACACTGTTTGTACGGCCACTCTAAAAGGAGGCCAACATGCTTGCATCACTTGCTATGCTGCTGATCGGCCTGGCTATCTGCGCGCTTGTCATCTGGGTGCTGCGAGAAAAGGATCCGACACTCCTTTCCACGCAGGAACAAGCGGTTCGCCATTGGTTCGACCACCTGATCCACCGGCACTAGGCATTCCCTGCCGAGAACGGCCGCCTGATGGCGGCCGTTCTCCATCTTACTGCATCGCCCGTGTGCGCCCCACCGCGCACCGGATTGCAATCCGATCGACGTTGCCCCTACAACGTACCGACCACGGCGCTTCGGCTCCGCTTCAACTGAAATGCAACGGACACCCGATCGGCCGGATAGATGGTGTCGGTGACCTCGAGAATCCTGCCTGAAGCATCCTTGTAGTGCCGGATCAGCCGCATGCCTGCCGAGCCCGCTTCCACGCCGAGCTGCTCAGCCAGCGCGGCATCGATCAGGGTCGCGGTGATGACCTGCCGGATCTCGGCAATCGCCACGGCATATTCCCGTTCGATCAGCGCGCTGACCAGTACCTGCGGACTATTGCGGATCGCATCGACCAGGCCCGCCAGCGACGCGTCGATATAGATGTCCGCGCGCGCCACCGGAGTCTGGCCCTTGCGGGCATCCACGCGCGTGCCGGAAAGCAGTACCCAATCACTACCGATCGGCGCTTCCAGCCGCCGCGCCAGCGCCCGGTCCAGCGTGACGTTGTGCACGTCTTCGATGGCACGCACCTCGGTGGCCGCCACGCGCACCAGGTCTTCGGCGGTGCCGAATGACTGCGTGTAGGCCGCGTTCGGATTGGCGCTTTCGACCATAGTGCCAACCGCCTTCTTGCGCGAGATGTAGCCGAGGTCTTGCAGCATCCTGAGCGATGCGCGCACCGTGTGGCGGCTGACGCCGTGCAACTCGGCCAGTTCATGTTCGGTTGGCAGCAGGCTGCCGACCACGCGCCTCCCCTCGACGATATCCTTGACCAGCGTGCTGGCCAGTTCGGCGTAACGCGTGGGTGCGGCGGATGAGTCGGTCTTGCTGTCCTTCGGTATGGCGGCCATGGCGGTGGATGTGCGGATCGGGATGCCCGCCAATTGTACGACCCCTGGCGCGGGCACAGGCTGCATGGCGTCAGGCGGCAAAGAAGCGCTTGTCCGCTTCCGCCGGCATCGTCATGCCGGTAACCTTGGCTTTCTCCAGTACCTCCCAGAAATAGCGGTAGGTCGCGCGATCGTGAAGTTCGCCTTTGTACTGAATCGGCCCCCAGTCCGCGTCCTGCGCGGCGACCAGGATGCCGGCGGCGTCCTCCACCTCCGTGAAGTCGGGCCGCATCGCGTTCACGATCGGCAGGATCTGCGCCGGGTAGATGCTCCACATGCGCAGAAAGCCGAATTCGTTGCGCGCGCGCCTGGCATCGCCCGCAATCACGTCGGCGTCCTTCAGGTTCAGGCAGACGTTGTGCGCGGGGACGATGCCGTTGGCCAGCGCCGCAGCCACCATGTCGGCCTTGGCGCGCGCGAGCAGCGCGTGCTCGAACTGGCCGGGGCTACGCATGGCGGCTGCGGGAATCGCGCCGTGGTGGCCACTGACGAAGTCCATCAGGCCGAAGTCGAGCACCTCGATATGCGGCAGCTCCGCAATCTGGAACACGTCGCGCAGCGCGCCATGCGTTTCGATCAGCACGTGTACCGGCACCGGACGGGACAGGCTGGCCTTCTTTGCAGCCTCCCCGATGTACCGGATCACCTCGGCCACCTGCCCGCAGTTGGTCGCCTTGGGCACGGTGATATAGGCCAGCCGGCTGCCGGCCTGGCCCACGATGATGTCCACGTCCTGGCGCCAGGCCGGGTGCGACGGGTCATGGATGCGGGCGCCGGCGCGGCCATGCCTGTTGCGGTCCGATGCGATCATGCGCGCCACCATGGCGGCGTGCTCGTGCTCCTGGCCGGCCGCGGCGCCATCCTCGCAGTCGCAGGTCACGTCAAAGACCGGGCCGCTGCCTGTGCCCAGCTCGACCTGCAGGTCCAGCGCCTTGCCGATCAGTTTTTCGCTGCCGGCGAAGTGTTCGCAGGCGGCCAGTACGGGAAACGCCTTTTCGCCGGCGAAGAGGGCATCCCGTGGATGAGTCGCAGTCGTCATGTTGTGTCTCGATGGATTGGAAGAAACGGTTCGGATTAGCGCCGCCGCTTCGGCATGGCAATGGTGTAGTCGAGGTCGAGCACCACGTTGGACGGATGCGTCGCCCTGCCCTCGCCCGGCTCCGGGAAAACGACTGACGCGCTGTCGGCATTCTTCACGCCGATCATGCGCAGCCGCAGGCCACCCACGTGGTCCTGGCCCAGCTCGATTTTGTCGAGCACCGTGGTCGCGCAGGCGATGGTGTCGCCGGCATGGCTCGGGTTCACATGGCTGCCGCCGTTGATGGCCAGCATGGACAGCGCATTCTCCAGCCCGTCATAGGCCAGCGCGCGGCACACCGACATGACATGGCCGCCGTAGACCAGCCGCCGGCCGCCGCCGGCCGCCATGGCGTGCCCGTCAAAGTGCGCGCGCGCCGTGTTCTGGTACAGGCGCGTGGCGATGCTGTGGTCGCTGTCGTTGATGGTCATCGCGCCGGGATGGTCGATGCGCTCGCCCACGGCGTAGTCGTCCCACAGGTCGTCAACGCCCGTCATCGCCGTGATTTCACGCACGCGCGCGGTGTAGTCGCAGCGGCGCAGGCGCTCGGCCGGCACCACCGGCTGCGTAGCCGGCACCATCGGCTCGCCGCAGGCCGCGCCGTGGTCGCGCTTGTGCACCATCACCCAGCGCACCCAGCTCAGCACCTCGCGCCCGTGCTGGTTGCGGGCGCTGGACCGTACGTACACCACGCCACTCTTGCGGTTGGAATTTTCCTTCAGACCGATGACCTCCGTTTCCACCGCCAACGTGTCGCCCGGATACACATGGGCGACAAAGCGCACTTCCGCGTAGCCGAGATTGGCCACGGCATTGAGCGAGATATCCGGCACCGTCTTGCCGAAAGCCGTGTTGAACACCAGCAGGTCTTCCAGCGGCCAGTGATCGAAGCCGAGTTGGCGCGCGCTGGTTGCGGCCGTGCATAGCGCCGTGCGGCTGCCGGTCAGCCCGATATACAGGCTGCGATCGCCTTCGGTCAGCGTGCGCGGCGTGGCATGGCTGATCTTCATGCCGACGCGAAAGTCCTCGAAGTAGTTACCGCTGCGGTCCTTCTTCATTTCCGTTTCCTTGTCCCTCTCCCCGCGGCCGGCCGCCCGGCCGGCCTGGCTTGGGTTTCCCAACGTCTATGTACGGACATAATGATTGCCGGCGTGGAAGATGTCAACCCGCAAGGCGCTGACGACCTCCCGCCACGCGAATGTGTATGCGGTGGAATCCCACCCGATTTGGGTGGGTTGGCGAGATAAACCTTGCATATATTCCCAATTACCCGCCTACTATGTACGTACATAAACACAGCAATACCCGACAACTCGCCAGGAGTGCAAGGTGCAGAAACTGACCGAAGAGCGGCGCATGATCCAGGAAGCCGCGCGCCAGTTCACGATGGAGCGCGTGCTGCCGATCGCCAACAAGCTGGACCCCGAGAAAGGCCAGATCCCGCGCGAACTGATCGACGAGATGGCCGGGCTTGGCTACTTCGGCATCCTCATTCCCGAGGAATACGGCGGTCTGGGCTTGGGGGCCTACGAGTACTGCCTGGTGGCCGAGCAGCTCTCGCGCGGCTGGATGAGCGTGGGCAGCCTGATCGCGCGCGGCAACGGCCTGATCGGGGCACTGAAGGGCCTGTCGCCTGAGAAGAAGGCCGAATACTTGCCGCGCATGGCGCGCGGCGAGTTTCTCGGCGCGTTCTCGCTGTCCGAGCCCAATGCCGGCTCGGACATTGCCAACATTTCCTGCCGCGCCGTGCGCGACGGCGACGATTGGGTCATCACCGGCAACAAGTATTGGTGCACCTTTGCCGACGAGGCCGACTTCATCCTGGTGATCTGCCGCACAGATCCGGTCATCGACCCCAAGGCACGCCATAAGGGTCTGTCCGCCTTCATGGTGGAAAAGCCGCGCGGCGAACTGCCCGATGGCGTCAAGGGCAGCGTCATCCCCAAGATCGGCTACCACGGCTGGACTACCTGGGAGCTCGCCTTCGACGGCTGCCGCGTGCCGCACGCGAAGATGGTCGGCGAGGAAGGCAAGGCCTTCTACCTCGCCACCGCCGGGCTGGAAACCGCGCGCGCCCACACCGCCGCGCGCTCCATCGGTCTGGCCCAGGGCAGCCTGGAAGATTCCATCCAGTACGCCAAGGACCGCGCCCAGTTCGGCAACCCCATCGCCAACTTCCAGGCCATCCGCTTCAAGTTGGCCGATATGGCCACGCAAATCGAGGCGTCGCGCGCCCTGCTCTATACCGTGTGCGAGAAAATCGACGAAGGCATGCGCGCCGACACCGAGGCGTCGATGGTCAAGCTGTTCGCCAGCGAGATGTGCGAGCGCGTGACCAGCGAAGGGCTGCAGGTTCATGGCGGCGCGGGCTACACCACCCACTTCGCCGCCGAGCGCTACTGGCGCGATGCGCGCCTGACCAAGATCTTCGAGGGCACCTCCGAGATCCAGATGCGCATCATTTCCGATGCCCTGCTGGGCAAGGTCGCCGCGTGAGCTCAGGGGCAGCCATGACGCCAGCCACCTCACCCTCCGTCGGCATCACCGCACGTGCCGCCAGCCTGGCCGTTGACCGCTCGCTGCGGTTCCCCGCCGCCGCCCTCGACATCGCCCGGCTGTCCGTCTATGACTGCCTGGCCGTGGCGATTGCCGGCGCGTGGGAGCCGGTCAGCCAGGCCGTGCGCGAACTGGTGCGCCGCGAGGCCGGCGCACCGCAGGCCAGCGCCTTCGGGCTGACGCAACGCATACCGGCCCGCGCCGCCGCCATGCTCAATGGCGCCACCGCGCATGCGCTGGACTACGACGACACCCATTTCGACTTCGTCGGCCACCCGAGCGTGGCCGTGCTGCCGGCGGCGCTCGCCGTGGCGGAGCAACAGCAGGCGGACGGCCGCGCCCTGCTTGAGGCATTCCTGACCGGTGCGGAAATCACCTGTCGTGTGGGCGGTTGGCTGGGCCGGCCGCACTACAACGCTGGTTTCCACCAGACCGCCACGTCCGGCGCGTTTGGCGCCGCGGCAGCCAGCGCGCGCCTGCTGGGACTCAACGCGGAGCAGGCCAGCCATGCGCTGGGCCTGGCCGCCACGCGGGCCTCCGGCCTGAAGTGCCAGTTCGGCACCATGGGCAAGCCCTTCCATGCGGGCATGGCTGCCTCCACGGGCGTGGAAGCCGCCACCCTCGCCGCGCTGGGCTTCGTTTCTCGCCCCGATGCCATCGAATGCGCCGGCGGATTCGCCGCGACGCATGGCGCACCGCAAGGCTGCATGGACGACCCGTTTGCCGGCCTGCCGGATGCCTTCCGCTTTGCCCACGTCCAGTACAAATTCCACGCCTGCTGCCATGGCACGCATCCGGCGCTGGAAGCCCTGATCGCGCTGCGCGATCAGCACCGGCTGCAGGCCGGCGATATTGCGGGCGTCACGCTGGCCATCCACCCGCAGTGGCTGCCGGTCTGTTGCATCGCGCAGCCGGCAACCGGGCTGGAGGCCAAGTTCAGCTTGGCCCTGACCACCGCGATGGTGCTGGCCGGCGTGGACACCGCCGCGCTGGCGTCGTTCTCCGATGCCAGTTGCCAGGATCCCGCACTGACCGCCCTGGCCCGGCGGGTGGAGATCCAACCCGATCCCGCCATTGCCGATACGGCCTGCCGCGCCACCATCGTCACGAAGTCAGGCGCCTCGCTGACCGGCGCCGTCGAACTCAACGCCCCCATGCCCAGCGACACCAAGGCCGCCAAGCTCCGGAGCAAGGCGCAAGCGCTGCTTGGCGCGGCATCGGCGCAGGCGCTGTGGCAGTTCGTCGAAACCCTGGAAACACAGCAAGCGCCTTCGTTGTATCCCCGCCTGCACGCCTGGATGGCCGGCGACACCGCCCGGCCGGGCCCCCAACATTGGAATCCGTGATGCCAACCCACGCCCCGACTCAAGCCGAATCCGCAGGCGCCCTAGCCGGCCTGCGCGTGGTCGACCTCACACAGATGCTGGCCGGCCCCTTCTGCACCCAGATCCTGGCCGACCACGGCGCCGATGTGATCAAGGTCGAAGCCATGACCGGCGACGGCACGCGCGTGACCGGCCCCTTCTGCGCCGACGACACGCTGCGCGACTTCGGCGGCTATTTCCAGAGCGTCAACCGCAACAAGCGCTCGATTGCTGTCGATCTGAAGACCGGCGTAGGCCGCGAGATCGTACGCAAGCTGATCGACAACGCCGATGTGGTGGTCGAGAACTTCCGCACCGGAGTGATGGAGCGTCTGGGCCTGTCCTATGAAACGCTGCGCGAATCCAATCCGCGCCTCGTCTACGGCACGGTACGCGGCTTTGGCGACCCGCGCAGCGGCGCCAGCCCTTATGCCGAGTGGCCCGCGTACGACGTGGTCTCGCAGGCCATGGGCGGCATGATGGGCATCACCGGCCCGGACCGCGACACCCCCACCAAGATCGGCCCCGGCGTGGGCGACACGGTGCCGGCGCTGATGCTGTGCATCGGCATCCTGGCCGCCGTCACCCGCGCGCGCGCGACCGGTCAGGGTCAGTTCGTGGACGTGGCCATGACAGATGCGGTGCTGGCGATGTGCGAGCGCATCGTCTACCAGACGTCCTACACCGGCAACGTGCCAGCCCCGGAAGGCAACCGCCATCCGCTGTTGTGTCCCTTCGGCCTGTTCCGCGCGCGCGACGGCCACGTGTCGATCGCCTGTGCCACCGACGCCTTCTGGGCGAAGCTGGCCATTGCCATCGGCCGCCCCGAGATGGCCACCGACGAGGCCTTTGCCATCAACGCGGCGCGTGTCGAACGCCAGCAGCAGGTGATCGACGCGATCGAAGCCTTCACCGCGGTGCGCACCAAGGAAGAGATCGCCGCGGCGCTGGGCGGCAAGGTGCCGTTCGGGCCGGTCTACACCTCGGCGGAAATCTTCGAGGATCCGCACTACCAGGTGCGCCAGATGCTGGTCGAGGTGGAGCAGCCGGGCTCGGCCATGCCGGTGAAGATCGCCGGCGTGCCGATCAAGCTCTCCGATACCCCCGGCGCCGTGCGCCAGCGCGCACCGCTGCTGGGCGAGCACACGGAGCAGGTCCTGCACGGGCTCGGATACGGCACCGACCTGATCGAGTCACTGAAGGCACAGCGCGTGGTCGCCTAGCCCCCGTACAGAAAGCTGCCAGACGAGCAGCCATCGACAAGGAGACAGACAATGAAGACGTGGATCGTCGCGGCCGCGCTGTGCGCGCTGGCCAGCGCAGCGAGCGCTGCGGAGAACTATCCTTCGCGGCCCGTGAAACTGCTGGTCGGGTATTCGGCCGGCGGGCCCGTCGACAGCGCGGCCAGAATCTACGCCCAGCATCTGGGCAACGTGCTTGGGCAGCCCGTCGTCATCGACAACCGCCCGGGGGCTGGCGGCGCCATTGCCGCCTCGCTGACGGCCAAGTCCGCCCCCGACGGATACACGCTGTTCTTTGTCGGCAGCCCGACCCTGACCATGGCGCCGCTCGTGCAGAAGCAGGCCACCTACAAGCCGCTCACGGACTTCAGCCATATCGGCCTGCTCAACACCTACACCAACGTGTTGCTGGTCGCGAAGGAATCGGCATTCAAGAGCGTCGACGACCTGATCGTCTACGCCCGCGCGCACCCCGACGACCTCGCTTTCGGCTCGGCTGGCATCGGGGCCTCCAATCACCTGGCGGCGGAGTTGCTGGCACAACGCGGTGGCGTCAGGTTCCTGCACGTGCCCTACAAGGGAAATTCGCCGGCCATCACCGACCTGATCGGCGGCAAGATCGGCTTCATGTTCGACGTGACCGGCAGCGCAGTCGGCTACGTGCAGGGCGGGAAAGTACGGGCGCTGGCCGTCACCTCGCCGGCGCGCAACGCCGCCCTGCCGGATGTGCCGACCGTCATCGAATCCGGGCTCAAGGGCTTTGACGTAAGCGGCTGGTTCGCGCTGATCGGCCCGCCCGGCATGCCCCAGGCGGTGATCGACAAGCTCGTGGCAGCCAACCGCCAGGTGGGTGGCAATGCCACCTTCCAGCAAAGCATGGCCCGCGGCGGCTATGCCCTGAGCATCAGCGGACCCGCCCAACTAAGCGAGCGCCTGCGGCAGGACCTGGCGCTATGGGGCGGGGTCATCAAGGCGGCGAATATCGAAGCGCAATGAACAGGAGAAGCGTAATGAGTGGCTTGATGCAAGGCAAGGTAGCACTGGTGACGGGCGCGGGTGGTGGCATCGGGCGCGGCATCGCGCTGGCGCTGGCAGCCGCCGGTGCAAGGGTGGTCGTCAATGACCTTGGCGTATCGATGTCCGGGGAAGGCGGCGAGGCTGGCGATAGCGGTCCCGCGCAGCGCGTAGCTGAAGAAATCCGCGCCGCCGGCGGCGAGGCGGTCGCCAATACCGACAGCGTCTCCACGTGGAATGGCGCCCATCGCATCGTCCAGTGCGCGCTGGACAATTTCGGCCGCATCGATGCCGTGATCAACAACGCCGGCAACCTGCGCGACCGCATGTTCTTCAAGATGAACGAGGAAGAGTGGCGCTCGGTCATCGACGTGCATCTGCACGGCACGTTCTTCGTCAGCCGCGCTGCCGCCAACCACTTCAAGGACCAGGAAGGCGGCGCCTACGTGCACATGACCTCCACCTCGGGCCTGATCGGCAATCTGGGCCAGGCCAACTACGCGGCGGCCAAGCTTGGCATCGTGGCGCTGTCCAAGTCGATCGCACTGGATATGGCGCGCTTCAATGTGCGCTCCAACTGCATCGCGCCATTCGCGTGGAGTCGCATGACCAGCTCGATCCCGGCTGAAACGCCCGAGGAAAAGGCCCGCGTGGCCAAGCTGCAGAAGATGGAGGCCGGCAAGATCGCCCCCATGGCCGTGTTCCTGGCCAGCGATGCCGGGCGCGATGTGAGCGGCCAGATCTTCGCCGTGCGCGCCAACGAGATCATGCTGATGAGCCATTCGCGCCCGGTCCGCTCGGTGCATATGAGCGAAGGTTGGACCCCCGAAGCCATTGCCGAAGTCGCCGTGCCGGCCATGCGCAACAGCTTCTACAAGCTGGAATGCTCACCCGACGTGATCGGCTGGGATCCGATCTGAGGAGGCAGCGATGAGCATCAGAGGCAAGGCTTACATCGTCGGGGCCTACGAGCACCCGACCCGCAAGGCGCCGGACAAGTCCGTGGCCCAGTTGCACGCGGAATGCGCCAAGGGCGCGCTCGAAGACGCGGGCCTGTCGCTGCGGGACGTGGACGGCTACTTCTGCGCCGGCGACGCCCCGGGGCTGGGCGCGGTCAACATGATCGACTACCTCGGCCTGAACGTGCGCCACGTGGATTCCACCGACACCGGCGGCTCGTCCTACCTCATCCACGTCGCGCACGCGGCGCAGGCCATCGCGGCCGGCAAGTGCAATGTGGCGCTGATCACGCTGGCGGGTCGCCCACGCTCGGAGGGCTCCAGCGGCATGCAGGCCCGCAACTGGGGCGCCAACCTGCCCGACGCGCCGTTCGAGGCGCCGTTCAACGCGGTCACGGTGAACCTGTATGGCATGGTCGCCATGCGCCATATGCACGAGTACGGCACCACGCCCGAGCAACTGGCGTGGATCAAGGTGGCCGCCTCGCACCATGCCCGGTACAACCCGCATGCCATGCTGCGCGACGTGGTGACGGTGGAAGACGTGCTGAACTCGCCGATGATCTCCGACCCGCTGCGCAAGCTCGACTGCTGCGTCGTGTCCGACGGCGGCGGCGCACTGATCGTGGCGCGCCCGGAGATTGCCGCAACGCTGAACCGCCCGAAGGTGAAGATCCTTGGCGCCGGCGAACATGTGAAAGGCCAGCTCGGCGGCGAGGTGGATCTCACCTGGTCCGCGGCGAAGGTATCCGGCGCGGCGGCGTTCGCCGAAGCCGGCGTCACGCCCGCCGACATCCAGTACGCCTCGATCTACGACAGCTTCACCATCACCGTGCTGATGCAGCTCGAAGACCTGGGCTTCTGCAAGAAGGGCGAAGGCGGCAAGTTCGTCATGGATGGCAACCTGATCTCGGGCGTCGGCAAGCTGCCGGTCAATACCGACGGCGGTGGCCTGTGCAACAACCACCCGGCCAATCGCGGCGGCATCACCAAGGTGATCGAGGCGGTGCGGCAGTTGCGCGGTGAAGCCCACCCCGCCGTGCAGGTCAGGAACTGCGGCCTGGCGCTGGCGCAAGGCACCGGCGGCTATCTGGGCAGTCGCCACGGCAGCGCCACGCTGATCCTTGAACGTGAGCAATGAGCCGGAGCCACACGATGACCACGCCCTACGTCCCTACCCCCTTCAAGGCGCCCGACGAACAGCCTGACGGCGCGCCATTCTGGCAAGCCGCGCGCGAAGGCCGGTTGCTGGTGAAAGTCTGCGAGTCCTGCGGCAAACCGCACTGGTATCCGCGCGTGCTGTGCCCGTTCTGCCTGGGCACCACCGCCTGGCAGGAAGCCAGCGGCCGGGGCACCATTTATGCATTCAGCGTGACGCGCCGTGCCGGCCCGCACCCCTTCTGCATTGCCTATGTGACGCTGGAAGAAGGCGTGACGATGATGACGCATATCGTCGATTGCGACCTCGACACCGTGCGCATCGGCCAGCCGGTGCGAGTGAAGTTCTCGCCTAGCAACGGCGGCGCTCCCGTGCCGACCTTCGTCCTTGCCTGAGCGGCCGCCCGTCCCTCTTCCCAGCCAACCCATGAACACTGCCGCCTCACTCGATACGCTGTTCAATCCGCGATCCGTCGCCATCATCGGCGCCTCCGACGACCCTGCCCGCATTGGCGGGCGGCCCATCGATGCGATGCGCAAGCTCGGCTTTGCCGGGCGCATCCTGCCGGTCAATCCCAACCGGCGCGAAGTGCAGGGTCTGCCGGCCTATGCCAGCATTGCCGACCTGCCCGAAGTGCCCGATGTGGCGATTGTCGCGGTGCCCGCCGCGCAGGTACTGGACGCCATCGCGGCCCTGGGCGAGCGCGGCACCCGCGTCGCCATCCTGTTCAGCGCGGGCTTTGCCGAAGTAGGCGGCGACGGCATCGCCATGCAGGCCGAACTGCTGGCGGTGGCCCGCCGCACCGGCCTGCGCCTGCTCGGGCCGAATGCGCTCGGGCTGATCAACGTGCGCACCGGCTTTGTGGGCAGCTTTGCTTCCAGCATCGCGCTCGGTCCGGTGCGGGCGGGTCATGTGGGCATCGTCAGCCAGTCCGGCGCCTATGGCGGACACCTGGTGATGGCGGCGAAGGCGGCGGAGATCGGGCTGTCCAGCATCGTCATGACGGGCAACGAGGCGGACATCACGCTGGGCGAAGTGGTGCAGTGGATGGTGGACGATCCGCACACCCGCGTGATCGCACTCTATGCCGAGGGCATCCAAGACGGCAACGGCCTGGTGGCGGCGCTCCAGGCCGCACGGCGGGCGCGCAAGCCGGTGGTCATGATGAAGGTCGGCCGCAGCGAGGTAGGCGGTGTCGCCGCCCGCTCGCATACCGCTTCCATCGCCGGCGACGATGCGGTCGTCGACGCGGTGCTGGCCGAGTTGGGCGTGGTGCGCACCCGCGGCACCGAGGAAATGCTGGACATCGTGCGGCTCGCCGCACGCGGCATCTACCCCGCCGACAACACGCTGGGAGTGATCACCGTCAGTGGCGGCGCGGGCGTGATCGTGTCGGACGCGGCCGAAGACCTGGGCCTGCCAATGCCCGAAATGCCCGCTGCGACCCAGGCCCGGCTACTGGAGCTGCTGCCGATTTGCTCGCCGCGCAATCCCGTGGACACCACGGCGCAGATCGTCAATGACCTGTCTTTGATCGAGCCGTTCGCCGAAGCCGTGGTCGGCGAAGGCGGCTATCGCTCGGTGCTGGGTTTCTTCACCTATGCCGGCGCCACGCCGGCGGTGGCGCCGAGCCTGCGCGAGCAGCTGTCGCTGGTCCGCGCGCGCCACCCGGACCGCCTGTACGTGCTGGTGCTGCAGGGCCCGCGCGAGGTGCTGCGTACCTATGAAGAGGCAGGATTTGCCGTGTTCGAGGATCCCACCCGCGCCGTGACGGCTATTGCGGCCATGGGCCGCTTCGGCCAGGCCTTTGCGCGCCCGGACCCTGCACCGGCCCCCACGGTGCCGCCCGTGGCGCTGCCAGCGGAAACCCCGACCGAGGCGCAGGCCAAGGCCCTGCTGGCCGGCGCCGGCATCCCCACGGTGCCGGAGCGCGCCTGCGCACTGGCCGAATCCGCCGTGCTGGCCGCGCGCGAGATCGGCTACCCGGTGGTGCTGAAGATCCTGTCGCCGGACATCCTGCACAAGTCCGAGATCGGCGGCGTGCTGCTGGACGTGCGCGATGACGACGCGGTGCGAGCGGGCTTCGCCACGCTGATGCAGCGCGCCTTCGACGCGGCGCCAGGAGCGCGCATCGAAGGCGTGCTGGTGGCGCGTCAGGTCGCCGGCGGGGTGGAATGCATCATGGGCATCAAGCAGGATCCCGTGTTCGGCCCCATTGCCATGTTCGGCCTGGGCGGCGTGTTCGTGGAGGTGCTCAAGGATGTGGTGTTCCGCCGTTGCCCGTTCGGCGAGGACGTGGCCGAGCAGATGATCCGCTCGATCCAGGGCGCGCCGCTACTGCTGGGCGCGCGCGGCCGGCCGGTGGCAGACATTGCCGCGCTGGCGCGCGCCCTCTCGCGCTTGTCCGCCTTCGCGGCCGCCGCCGGGCCACGGCTGCAGGCGGTCGACCTGAACCCGGTTTTCGCCATGCCCCACGGCGAGGGCGCCTTCGCGGCCGACGCCGTGATCGACGTGACGCCGCCGCGCTAAAAAACAAACCGGCCCGGCAGACGCCGGGCCGGTCCCTACCAGGAGACTCCCACCATGAACTTCGACATCCCCAGCGAATGGGTCGAATTCGGCGACGCCCTCATCAAGTTCATCGACCGCGAGGTCGCGGCGCTGGAAAAGGAGCACCGCGCCCTGCTGGCCAGCGAACGCACCCTCTATACGGAAGACGGCCGCTACACGCCGCAAGTGCTGGCCCTGCGCCGCCAGGTGCGCATGCGTTCGGCGGAACTGGGCTTCTATACCGCGCTTTCCGCCGAATCGCTCGGCGGCGGTGGGCTCGGGCCGCAAGCCGCGGTCTATGTTCAGGAACGCCTGAACGCCCACTGCGGCCCGGATCGGCATCTGGTGCAGACCGTGGTGCTGCCCTCGCCGTTCACCAACGGCTTGTCGCCGGTGCTGAAGCACCTCGAACCGGCCGTGTTCGACACCGTGCAGGGCGAACTGGCCAGCGGCGACAAGACCATGTGCTTCGGCCTGTCCGAGCCCGATGCCGGCTCCGACGTGTTCGGCATGCGCACCCGCGCCGTGCGTGTCAGCAGCAATGAAGGCGATCACTGGATCCTCAACGGCACCAAGCAGTGGATCACCAACGCGCCCTACGCCGATTACGCCATGATCTTCGCCGTCACCGACGAGGAGAAGGCGCGCGCGCACCAGGGCGGCATCACCGGCTTCTTTCTGCCCACCAGCACGCCGGGCTTCTCGGTGCCGAGCGTGATCCCGGTCATGGGCCACCTGGGCGCGGACATCGGCATCATCTCGCTGGAGAACGTGCGCGTGCCGGACACGCACCGCCTCGGCCCGGTCGACCGTGGCCTGCAGGTGGCGCTGGACGGCGTGAATGCCGGACGCCTGAGCATGGCCGCCAGTTGCCTGGGCCTGGCCGAATGGGCACTGGAACAGGCCGTGGCTTACGCCAAGGTGCGCAAGACCTTCGGCCAGCCGATTGGCGAGCACCAGGCGGTGCAGATCATGCTGGCCGAATGCGCCATGGACATTTACGCGGTCAAGTCGATGGTCCGGCACTGCGCCTGGCTGGTGGACCACAACCTGCCGGCGACCAAGGAAGTGTCCATCGTCAAGGCATCGGCCACGGAAATGACGGGCCGGGTGTTCGACCGCGCCATGCAGGTCCACGGCGGCATGGGGCTGACCAACGAGCTGCGGCTGGAAGCCGGCTACCGCTTTGCGCGCACCATGCGCATTCCGGACGGCACCTCCGAGATCCAGCGTCGCACCATCGCACGCCGCCTGCTCGACGGCGATATGGCATTCTGAATACGGAGCCGAGATGCCGGAGACAGTCATGACCCCCTTCCTGCCCGAATGCGGCGACGGCAGCGTCGTCGCCTATCCCGCCGGCACGCTGTTCGTCCCGAAGCCGGCTGTGCTCGGCACGGTGCCGGACCGGCTCAACGTGCCGCAAACCACGCTTTTCGAGAACCTGGATATCTCCGCCCGGCGCTTCCCCGGCAAGGTGGCCATCCAGTTCTATCGAAGAGCCATCACCTACGCCGACCTGCTTGACGAGGTCGAACGCCTGGCGGGCTATCTGCAGCAGGTGTGTGGCGTGCAACGCGGGGACCGCGTGGTACTGTTCAGCCAGAACAGCCCGCAGTTCATCGCCGCCTACTTTGCCATCCTGCGTGCCGACGCGGTGGTGGTACCGGCCAACGCGATGCTGCTGGAAGACGAACTGCGCCATATCGCCACCGACAGCGGCGCCGTGGCAGCTTTTGCCGCCAGCGAACTGCTGGCGCAGGTGGCACCGCTGGTGGGCAGCACGCCGCTGCGCCACGTAATAGTGCATAGCTACGGCGACGCGCTCGCCGATGAAGACCTGCGCGCCGACAGCGATGGCCTGGTCATCCCCGACTGGGCACGCCGCCGGGCCGACGGCGGCGCACTGCCTGCCGGCGCCACGCACTGGTTGGATGCCGTGGCACAAGGGTATCGGCCCTCACCGCACCGCAGCACCGCCGACGACCTGTGCATGCTGCCCTATACGTCCGGCACCACCGGCGCACCCAAGGCTTGCGTGCATACGCACCGCACCGTCATGGCATCGGTGTCGGGTTCGCAACTGTGGCGGCGCTCGAACACCGAAAGCAGCTTCCTGGCCGTGGCGCCGATGTTCCACCTGCTTGGCCTGCAGAACGGCATCAACGGCCCCGTCTATGTGGGCGGCACCATCGTGCTGCTGCCCCGCTGGGACCGGCGCACGGCCGCCGAACTGATCTCGCGCCATCGTGTCACCTTCTGGGCCGCGCCGCCGCCGATGCTGGTGGAGTTCTTCGCCCAGCCCGGCATCGAGTCCTTCGACCTGAGCAGCCTGAACTGCGTCGTCGGCGGCGGCGCCGCGGTGCCGGAAGGCACGGCCCGGCTGATGAAGGAGCGCTACGGCCTGCAATTCGTGGAGGGCTACGGCCTGACGGAGACAGCGTCCTTCATCATCGCCAATCCCGTGCAGGCCCCGCGCACCGGCCACCTTGGCATACGCACCTACGGCGTGGACGCACGCATCATCGATCCGGCCTCGCTGCGGGAAGTCGCCCGGGGCGAAGTCGGCGAGATCGTCGTGCATGGCGCGCAGGTTATGCTGGGCTACTGGAACAAGCCGCAGGCGAACGCCGAGAGCTTCATCGCGATCGACGGCAAGCGCTTCTTCCGCACCGGCGACCTGGCCAGCGAGGATGCCGATGGCTACTTCATCATGCGCGACCGCCTCAAGCGCATGGTCAATGCCTCGGGCTACAAGGTCTGGCCGGCGGAGGTGGAAGCCGTCTTGCATACCCACCCGGCCATTCTGGAATCCTGCGTGATCGCCGCACGCGATCCGCATCGTGGCGAGACCGTCAAGGCCGTTATCGTGCTCAGGGCTGACGCCACCGCCAGCGAGGAAGAACTGCTGGCCTGGTGCCGCGCCAACATGGCCACCTACAAGGCGCCGCGCATCGTGCAGATCGTGGAACGGCTGCCGCGCTCGGCCACCGGCAAGATCGCCTGGCGCGAACTGCAAGAGCTGGAAATGCAGGGCAGCCCGCTGCCCAACCTGACGGCCTAGGAGACCTCCATGAACCCGAACCGACGCGCAGCGCTGCTGCGCCTGCCCCCCCTCGCCCTGGCCGGATACCTTACGGTGGCCCGCACCATGCCAGCCTTTGCACAGGCCAAGGGAACGTTCCCCGAAAAACCGCTGCGCATCGTGGTGCCCGGGCCGCCCGGTGGCGGCACCGACATGCTGGCCCGCGCCCTTGGCGTGGGCCTGGCGAAGTCCCTCGGCCAGCCGGTGGTGGTCGACAACAAGCCCGGTGCCTCGGGCATCATCGCCGCCCAGTCGGTGCTGTCGGCACCGCATGATGGTTACACCCTGTACCTGGGGTTCACCTCGATGATCCAGTTGCCGGCGCTGATGCCGGTGATCCCGGTCAACTTCCGCAAGGACTTCGCCCCGGTCTCGCTGATGGCGGTCGGCTCCGACCTGCTGGCGGTATCGTCCCGCCTGCCGGCCGGCTCGGTGGCCGACTTCGTCAAGCTGGCCAAGGCCAGCCCCGGCAAGCTGACCATCGGCTCCTACGGCAACGGCACTTCCGCCCACCTGCATGCCGAACTACTGAAGAAGCGCGCGGGCATCGACCTCATCCACGTGCCGTACAAGGGCGCCGCGCCGCTCCTGACCGACCTGTTGGCCGGCCAGATCGACGCCGCTTTCATCGACCAGTCCACCGCCAACGCGCAACTGAACAGCCCCAGGCTGCGCTTCCTGGCGCTGACCGGCACGCAGCGCTTCAAGCCGCTGCCCAAGCTGCCCACCTTTGGCGAACTCGGCTACGCGGGGTTCGAGCCCAACGGCTTCATGGCCATGTTCGTGCCGGCAGGCACGCCCGCGCCGGTGTTGCAGAAGCTCTCGCGCGAGATCGCCGCGCAGGTACGCGGCGCCGACCTGAGCAAGCGCCTGGACGACATCGGCATGCTGGCGGCAGGCAGCAGCGCCGAGGAGTTGGCGGCGATGATGTCGCGCGATGCGCCGCTGTGGGCGCAGGTGATCCGGGAGTGCAATATCAAGCTGGAATGAGCCGATGAACGCCCACGAGTCACTCGGCTACGTGTGCCAGCGGGCTACCGGCTCATCTTCCACTTGTAGGAATAACGATCGCCACGGAAGAAGAGTTCACCGCAGCACAGCGGTCTGCCTTCGATGTCATAGGGGGTGCTGCGCACGCGCAGCAGCGGAAACCCCTCGGGCACATCCAGCCGCCGCGCAATCTCTCCGGCGGCGCCTACCGCGGTGCACTCGGAGGCCAGCTCCTTCAGCCGGTATCCCATGCGGCCTTCCAGGATCGACATGGCGTCGTTGGTTTCAAGATCCTCCTGGGCCAGGCGGCGCATCAGGGGCTCGGGGCCCATGACCATGAAATAGGCGATGGGTACGTCATCCCAGAAACGCAGCGTGCTCAGACAAAAGACCTTCTCATCCGGTTCCAGGTTGAGGGCCGTTGCCACGAACGCTGGCGCCTTGATCTTGCGGGCCGAGACGAGCTTGCCATACGCAACCTTGCCCCTCGCCCTGCCCGCCTCGTAGAACCCGCTAATGGGCCCGAGATCCGGGGCATCCGACGGTCGCGTGACAAAGCTGCCTTTGCCGTTGACCTTCTCGATCAGCCCGCCGTTGTGCAGGCCCGCCAGTGCCTGCCGCACGGTAATGCGGCTCACGCCGAACTCGCTGATCAGTTCCGCTTCCGACGGCAGCTTGGCGCCGGGCGGCCACTGGTTGGCAATGATCCGCTGGCGGAGTTCCTGTTCGATCTCTTTGAATCTGGGCAGTGTCACGGGGGCTGTTGGCAAATGGTGCGTGGTCCGATCAGGGATTATACCTATCATGACAGGTTTACCGGATAGCGCCTTGACCTGTTATAACAGGTGATGTCAACATCCACCGATCACACGTGTGCGCGCAGGGCATTGAAGGCCTCGTGCGGCACGGAAAACAGGAGACACAGACGTGAGCAACAACGCTGCAAACGGCGCGGCCCGGGTGGCCGGAGAATTCGACTACATCGTGATTGGCGCCGGCTCCGCCGGCTGCGCGGTGGCGTCCAGGCTGGCGGAAGATCCTTCGGTGACCGTGGCGCTGCTGGAGGCGGGCCCGGACGATCACCACTACACGGTGTGGACCCCGATTGCCCTGGCCAAGACGGCGCTCAACCAGGGGCCGCGCAACTATGCTTATTATTCGGTCCCGCAGCCCGGTCTGAACGGCCGCCGCTCCTACCAGCCGCGCGGCCGCGGCCTGGGCGGCAGTTCGTCGATCAACGGCATGGTCTATATCCGCGGTCACCGCAACGACTACGACGAGTGGGCCAGCCTGGGCTGCACGGGCTGGGGTTTCGACGACGTCCTGCCCTACTTCCGCCGCAGCGAAACCAACCAGCGCAGCGCCGGGCACGACAACGATCGTCTCCATGGCGGCAATGGTCCGCTGCACGTCAGTGACCTGCGCACGCCCAACCCGTTCGCCCGGCGCTTCATCGAAGCCTCGCGGCAGGCCGGCCTGCCCGTGAACGAGGACTTCAACGGCGCGCAGCAGGACGGCGCCGGCTTCTACCAGGTCACGCAGCGCAACGGCGAACGTTGGAACACCGCGCGCGCCTACCTGCATGCCGGCGATGCCGGCGACCGTGCGATGAACGGCGGACGCAAGAACCTGACCGTGCTGACCGAGACCCAGGCCCTGCGCATCGAGTTTGCCGGCAAGCGCGCCAGTGGCGTGCGCGTGGTGCGCGCCGGGATGGAGCAGACCCTGCGGGCGCGACGCGAAATCATCGTCAGCGGCGGTGCGTTCAATTCTCCGCAATTGCTGATGGCATCGGGCATTGGCCCCGCCGATCACCTGCGCGGCCACGGCATTGCCGTCGTCCACGACCTGCCCGGGGTCGGAGAAAACCTGCAGGATCACCTCGACGTGACCATCCAGAAGCAGGTCGACTCGACCGACCTGTTCGGCTATTCGCTAGGCGGCGTGGCGCGCATCGCCAGGGAAATCCTGCGCTACCGCCGCGACCGCACCGGCATGGTCAGCTCGAACATCGCCGAGGCGGGCGCCTTCTTCCGCAGTCGCTCTGACCTCGCCGAGCCCGATGTGCAACTGGCCTTCATCCTCGCCCTGGTCGGCAACCGGGGCAAGGCCAAGAAGCGCCCCGGCCACGGCTACAGCTGCCACGCGTGTGTCTTGCGCCCGCAGAGCCGCGGGCATGTGCGCCTGCACTCGGCCGATATGCGCGACACGCCGCTGATCGACCCGCGCTTTCTGTCAGTCGAGTCCGACATGGACGGCATGGTGGCCGGCATCCGCATGATCCGCCGCATCTACGCGCAGATGCCGTTGATGCAGCATGGCGGCCGCGAACTGGGCACCGATGCGTTCGGCCCCGGCGAGGGCGACGAAAGCGCGATCCGCGACTTCGTGCGCAACAACGCCGACAGCATCTTCCACCCGGTCGGCACCTGCAAGATGGGCGTGGACGACATGTCCGTGGTTGACCCCAGCCTGCGCGTGCGCGGCGTGCAGGGGCTGCGGGTGGCCGATGCCTCGATCATGCCGACGCTCATCGGCGGCAATACCAACGCTCCGGCAATCATGATCGGGGAAAAAGCGGCAGATCTGATCCGCACCGCTGCGTAATCCACGACAAGCACAACGGAACCCAATGATGCACAACGCACAGTCCTTCCCCGGCGCCCGTATTGCAGTCGCCCTGGCGCTCGCCACGGCCGCCACGGCCGCCACGGCCGGCGCGGCCGAGCCCGCGGGCCCCGCACCCAACCCCTTCCTGGCCGAGTCGTACAACAACCAGACCCACTGGAACGACGCCGCCACCGACAGCGTCGGCTTTGCCATGCCGCGCGGCGCCTTCGAGCTGACGCCGGAATCGGTGCAGGTGATTCCCAACGAATCGGCCAGCCTGCCGCTGGTGGCGGACCGCGTCGGCGGGCGCGACATCTACTGGTGGTGGGCGGGGTTCTCGCTACGCAAGATCGGCGTGGACGGCGACAGGCTGGTTGAGCTGGCACGCGCCGACATTCCGGTGCGCCTGCCCAACTACACGTCCGTCACGCCGGAGCAGCGCCGCGCCCAGGCGGCGGCGGTGAAGAAGTTCCTGGACGCGCGCGACGAGCAGGGCCTGCTCGACTACATGAAGTCGCAGCCCAACCGCATGCTGACCTTCACCGAGGACCAGGCCGCCAACGGCGCCATCTACGCGGTGCTGGGCCGCGACGATGCCTTCTTCGGTTGCAGCGGGCGCCAGATCTTCCGCATCGACCAGCAGGACCCGCGCGATCCTGCCTCGGGCATGAAGGCCCCGGTCAGCGTGGCGCTGCCGGCTTCGCTGTTCGACAACGCGCGCGCCACGCGGAACACGCGCATTCCCGCCGACATCCTGTTCGGCATGGGCATGACCTACAACGGTTACCTGGTGGTCAACACCCTGGGCGGCAAGGTCATCACGCTGGACCGCACCACGCTGCAGGTGGTCGATGTGTTCAGCGTCGCCGGCGAAAACGAGCTGTTCATGAACAGCTTCGCCACCGGCCCGGAGGCCGGCGGCGGCGCGGTCTACGTGGCCTCCAATACCACCATGTATCGCCTGGTGGTGGACAAGCACGGCAAGATCCACGATGACGAAGCCAGCGGCGCGTGGCAATCGCCCTACGAACGCGGAGAGCGTTCGCCGGCGCCCAAGATCGGCGACGGCACCGGCTCCACGCCGACGCTGATGGGCTTCGGCCCCGACGAGGACAAGCTGGTGGTGATCACCGACGGCGCCAAAAAAATGCGCCTGGTGGCGTTCTGGCGCGACGGGATCCCGGCAGGCTGGAAGCAGAAGCCGGGCACGCTGTCGCCGCGCATCGCCGACCAGGCCGTGGTCGACCTGGGCGCCGGGGTGGAATCGGTGCAGTCCGAACAGTCGGTCGCGGCGTTCGGCGACTACGCCTTCGTGGTCAACAACATCCCGACCCGCGAATCCCCACAGCTCAATCCGTCCGGATCCTTCGTCAGCCTGATCAACGGTGCCACCCGCCCCGGGCCGACCGGCGTCGCCACGCTCAAATGGCAGCAGAAGTCGCACGCCTGGAAAATGCAGTGGGCACGCACCGACGTCTCATCGATCTCGGTGGTGCCGATGATCAGCGGCGCCAGCCGCATGGCCGTCATCGATGGCTACTTTGCTGGGAAGTGGAACGACCGCTACCACATCGGCATGGACCTGGACACCGGCAAGACGGTGATGACCATCCGCACGGGCAGCGATCCGACGTTCAACGGCCTGTACTCACCGGTCAAGATCGATCCGCAGGGCCGCATCTTCTACAGCGGCGCGTTCGGCCTGATGCGCCTGGACACGCAAAAGATGAAGCGTGACGAGGGTAGTCGGGCAATCGACACGGCGCGGCGGAACTGAGCACGCTGACGCTGGCCCGAGGTGCCCTTACAAAGGAGACAAGCGATGCAAGCTGCAACTGTTGCCCCGAACGAAACCGGCGCTGAATCCTGGCCTTTCACCGTCAGGCGCCCCACCCCGTCGATCGGCGCCGAGATTGGCGACATCGACCTGCGCGAGCCGCTGGACGATGCCACCTGTCAGGCGCTGCGCCGCGCCCTGGTCAGGTACAAGGTGCTGTTCTTCCGCGACCAGGACATTACGCCCGCCCAGCACGTGGTCTTTGCCAGGCGCTTTGGCGAGCTGGAGATCCATCCGGTGTTCAAGCACCACCCCGACCACCCGGAACTGGTGCTGTTCGAAAAATCCGGCGAGAACCGCGGCCGCGAGAACATCTATCACAGCGATGTCTCCTGGCGCGAGACTCCGGCCATGGGGTCGATCCTGCGCTGTGTCGAATGTCCCGAAACCGGCGGCGACACCATCTGGGTGAACATGGCACTGGCCTACGCCAACCTGCCCGAAGACGTGAAGGCGCGTATCGCCGGCCTGCAGGCCGTGCACGACATCCTGCCGACCTTCAGCACCAGCATTGCGCCCGAAAAACGCGAGGAAATCCGCAAACAGTTCCCGCCGGTGACACACCCCGTGGTCCGCACTCACCCGGAAAGCGGCGAGAAGATCCTCTATGTCAACGAGGCCTTCGTCACCCACCTGGCCAACTACAGCCAGTTGATGGGCTTTCGCATCGGCTCGGATTTCCGTCTGGGCGAGCTGGACCTTCTGCAGTACCTCTACCGTCAGGCGGCGGCACCCGAGTATCAGGTCCGCCTCAAGTGGGAGCCGAACACCATCGCCTTCTGGGACAACCGGGCCACTCACCACTACGCCGTGCAGGACTACTACCCTGCCGTGCGCCGCATGATGCGGGCCACCGTCATCGGCGACCGGCCGGTGTGAATGCCAACAAGGAAACCAGCATGAAGACACTGAACCAGTTCTATATCGGCGGCCAGTGGGTCGATCCGGCGCCCGGCGCCACCGTGATGGACATCGTCAATCCGGCCACCGAGGCCGTGACCGGCCAGCTCTCGCTTGGCACCACGGCCGACGCCGACCGCGCCGTGGCCGCCGCGCGTGCCGCCTTCCCCGCCTGGTCGCAGACCACCCGCGAGGAACGCATCGCCCTGCTGGAACGCATCACCGTGCGGTACAAGGCCCGCATGGGTGACTTCGCCGATGCGGTGCGCACCGAGATCGGCGCGCCGGTCGGCCTGTGCAACACGCTGCAGGCGCCGATCGGCCTGGCCCATCTGGCCACCGCCACCGAGACGCTGCGCAAATTCGAGTTCGAGACCGCCTACGGCAACAACTACGTGCGCCACGAAGCCATTGGCGTCGCGGCATTGGTGACGGCCTGGAACTGGCCGCTTGCCCTGATCTGCGCCAAGACCGCCGCCGCGCTCGCCGCCGGTTGCACCGTGGTACTCAAGCCCTCCGAAATCGCCCCGCTCGATGCCATCGTCTTTGCCGAGATCATGCATGAGGCCGGCACGCCTGCCGGCGTCTTCAACATGATCTTTGGCGAGGGCCGGACCGTGGGGGCGCGGCTGTCATCGCATCCGGACGTCGACATGATCTCGATCACCGGCTCCACCCGTGCCGGCGTCGAAGTGGCGATCAGCGCCGCGCCCACGGTCAAGCGCGTGCATCAGGAACTGGGCGGCAAGTCGCCACTACTGATCCTGGACGACGCCGACCTCAAGTCTGCCGTGACCACCGGTGTGGCCTCGGTCATGATGAACACCGGACAAACCTGTATCGCCCCTACCCGCATGCTGGTCCCGCGCGAACGCTACGAGGAAGCGGTGGCCGTGGCGGCAACGGTGGCCAATGCCGTTACCGTGGGCGCCCCCGCCGACCCGGCCACGAAGATGGGTCCGATCTCCAACCGCGCGCAGTACGACAAGGTGCAGCACATGATCGGCGTGGGCATCGAGGAAGGCGCGCGCGTGGCCGCCGGCGGCCCGGGCCGCCCCGATGGCCTGACGCAGGGCTTCTTCGCGCGGCCCACTATCTTCGCCGACGTGCGCAACGACATGGCCATTGCCCGCGAGGAAATCTTCGGGCCGGTGCTGGCAATGATCCCCTATGACGGCGAGGAGGAAGGCATCGCCATCGCCAATGACACCCCGTACGGCCTGGCCGCCTATGTCGCCTCGGGCGACACCGCCCGCGCACGCAGGGTGGCGGCCCGTCTGCGCGCGGGCTCGGTGCGCATCAACGGTGCACAGGTGGACCTCACCATGCCCTTCGGCGGCTACAAGGCCTCGGGCAACGGCCGCGAGAACGGCGCCCACGGCCTGGCCGAGTTCCTGGAGTGCAAATCGGTGACGCTCTGATGAAGCGAGGGATGACCCCGATATTTTGTAGTGCGCACTTTCCCTAGATTGACAGCCAGCCCCGACACGGTCTGGGCTGGCGCTTCTACAACAGACAACAAGAACCAGGAGACATCATGAGCCACCCCGTCAGCCAGCGCCTGCGGCGCCGGCCCCAAGCCGCGGTCGCCCTGGTACTGGGACTGGCCGCAGCGGCCGCCACCGCAGCGGGCAACCCGCCTGCAAAGACCCAGGCGGCCCGCATCGGCGCCGCAATGCAAAAGGTCGACGGTGCGTATATCTCGGCCAACGCCGCCACCACGCGCGACTGGCCCAGCTATGGCCTGGACTACGCCGAGACCCGCTTCAGCAAGCTTGGCCAGATCCACGCGGACAACGTGAAGGATCTCGGCCTGGTCTGGTCCTACAACCTTGAATCCACGCGCGGCGTCGAGGCCACGCCGCTGGTGGTCAACGGCATCATGTACGTCAGCGCCTCCTGGAGCGTGGTGCACGCCATCGACACCCGCACCGGCAAGCGCCTGTGGACCTTCGACCCGAAGGTGGACAAGTCGATCGGCTACAAGGGCTGCTGCGACGTGGTCAACCGCGGCGTGGCGCTGTACCAGGGCAAGGTGTACGTGGCCGCCTATGACGGACGGCTCATCGCCCTGGACGCGGCGACCGGCCGCAAGGTGTGGGAAAAGGACACCATCGTCGATCACGGCCGCTCGTACACCATCACCGGCGCGCCGCGCGTGTTCAAGGGCAAGGTGATCATCGGCAACGGCGGCGCGGAATACGGCGTGCGCGGCTACATCACGGCCTACGACGCCGGCACCGGCGAGCAGAAATGGCGCTGGTTCACGGTGCCGGGCGACCCCTCGAAGCCATTCGAGGATGAATCCATGGAAAAGGCCGCAAAGACCTGGGATCCCGCCGGCAAGTGGTGGGTGGCCGGTGGCGGCGGCACGGCATGGGACACGCTCACCTTCGACCCTGAACTCAACCTGATGTACGTGAGCACCGGCAATGGCCCGCCGTGGGCCCACCGCACGCGCAACCCGGCCGGCGGGCACCACCTGTGCCACGCTTCGATGCTCGCC
>JACXTT010001672.1_pt1 | contig 36477 bp, 36 predicted proteins | sample 9270951 | NCBI WGS metagenome assembly JACXTT01 (sample SAMN15532306, study PRJNA645909) | rock metagenome | isolation source: weathered quartz diorite | place: Puerto Rico | collected 2017-06-21 | reverse complement strand
CCCGGCACGTCTTGGGGAACCGGTGCTCACACTTCGGGAAGCTGCCATTAATCGGGCGCGGCGATGGACAAGCGAAGGTGGGCGAGGGAAACGCCGTCGAGGATATATCGACGCGAACGATGCTGGGTGGCGGCCTCAACGCCCGCGAGTATTTCGGCGATGCGCTCGATCGCAGGATATTTCACGGCGCGACGTTTGCCGACATCTTTCGCCGTCCGGGACCCCACATACGCATTCAAGCAACGGACCTCTATCACCGGGTGCCTTTCCCCTTCTTTCCGCCGCTGTTCTCGGTTCTCTGCAGCGATCTGTCTCGCTATAGCGTGGCCGACGCGGTTCCGGCGTCGATGGCGGTGCCGGTGCTTTTCGCGCCCGTCGTCGTGCGGACGTTCCCCGACAACTGCGAGCCGCTCCCCGCAGAAATCGCCGCGATTCGCCCCAGACCGGAAGCCTCGCGGGTCCTGAATTCGATCGCAAAGGCACTCGCAGCCTACCGCGACCCGGTGCGCATCGAGTACATCAAGCTCGCCGACGGCGGCCTCACCGACAACTTCGCGGTTTCCACTCTGGTGATCTCCCGCCTGGTGTACGGCACCCCTTACGCGCCGATGACGGAGCGCGATGCCGTGCGAATCCGGCGGCTGCTCCTGATCGTCGCGGATGCCTCTCAAGGCCCAAATGGTGACTGGACGCACCAAGAAGCCGGCCCGAGCGGCGTCGATCTGGCGCGCTCCGCAACCGACGCTGCGGTCGACTCGGCTGCGCGCTACGTCGCGGACGCCTTGGGCCGCATGGTCCAGGAATGGCAGGACTCGGTCATCGCCTTTCGCTGCGGCCTGAAACCGGCCGACGTGATCCGCCTCGGCGGGCCGGCACAATGGGATTGCTCCGACGTGAAGTTCTCGCTGGCTTATCTCTCCGTCGACGAGCTCAAAAACCCGATGCGCGAGCGGATCGAGGCGGTTCCGACCCGCCTTACGCTCAAGGCCGACCAGGTGGACGTGGCGATCGAGGGCGCTCGCGCAGGCACACTCACGCTTCGTCACTTGCAGGCGTATCTGCAAGAGAGGGTCCCTTTCTCGCCGTAGCGATACCTTCTGGAAGGGGATCGTCGGCGACTATCAAAGAGACGCACCGCCGCCGGCGGGCTTGAAGAAAAAGCAGTAAACGCGGACTGATCCTTTTGCCAATTACGCCGATTTCCGCAATGTCCGCTCACAGGCAGAATTCGCCTCCAGCCTGTGCGTCCGGACTTGACGAAAGTGCGACTGGATCGGATGATCCAGGGCTGCGAATTAAAGGGGAGCATTCCCATGCCGATGCAACGGATAGTGGTCATGTTGGGGGCGTTCGCCGGCGTACTTTTCAATTTGCCTGCGGCTGCGGCTGATGAACAGACGCTGCCGTACGCTGCGGACCAGAAGACTCAGGCAAGCATGCTGCTTGTCGATTCGCGCGACGCAATAGCCAAATCGGTGAAAGTTCGGAGGGACGGAGTCCGTCACAGGCGTTCGAGAAGTCATGCGGATGCGCGCATCTGCCTCGAGGCTGCCAACAGAAGCGCCATAATTCGCTGCGCGGAGAAGTACCGCGCACTATGAACTCGACGACCTGCTGCTGGCCCGCGTGACGGTGAGGAAATAGCCGAATCGCTGTTTCATTCTTTCTTCATGATCTGCGGCGAGCCTTATTCGGGCGGCGGCCGTCGGGCCTTCAATTCGCGCTGCGCGCGGCTTGCGTCTCCCCGATGCGTTTCTCGTCGAGGCCGACAGACCGCGCCGTTTCGAGGAGCAGACTCCAGCTCTCTTCGGCCAGCGGTACACCTTGCGTCAAGCGCTCGCGCCGGATCCTCTCTTCGGGTTCCCCCGGGACCAGGGTCTCCGTATCCGGAGGGGCTGGTTTCGCAGCCTTCACGTAGGCGACATAACGAACCACCTCTTCGGGAAACAAGCCGTCCGGATCGATGCGTCCCGGATCGACATACAAGGAGAACATTCCGTTGGAGAAGCGCCGTTCCGGCGCGGTGCACCCGTTGCCGGTGAGTGCGCCGCCGAGGATTTCGCACATGAGCGCCAGCCCCGATCCCTTGTGCCCGCCGAAGGCGCGCAGCGCACCGAGGCCCTTGCGGATATCCCGCCGCTCGCCCGGCCGGTATTCGCCATAAAGCAACCGCGGATCGTCGCTGGTCTGTCCATCCGGACCGATCAGCGCGTCGGCGGGTATCGGCCGCCCACCCTGGCTGGCCACGAGAACCTTGCCCTCCGCAACAGTCGATGTCGCAAAATCAAGCAACAGCGGCGCGCGTCCCGGCAGCGGGACTCCGATGCAATAGGGCGCCGTCGAAAAGCGCCGCTCGACGCTGCCGAACGGCGCTACCAGAACGCCGGCGGCGGCATTCACAAAGTGGATGGACACAAGCCCATGGGCGGCGGCCATCTCGGCCCAGTCCGCAACCCGCCCGATATGGCCGGCATGGCGCAAGGCCACGGCTGAGAGTCCCATGCGCTTGCATTTTCCGATGCCGACCTCGACCGCCTGCGGCGCGACGGTCTGTCCGAACCCATACTTTCCGTCGACCACCGCAAGGATCGCGGTATCGACGAGCACGTCGACTTCCTGATCGGCAAGCACCAGTTTGTCGCGCATCATCTGGATGTAGCGCGGCACCCGCACCACTCCGTGACTGTCGTGACCGGCCAGATTGGCGCGGACCAGATGACGCGCTATGCGTTCCGATTCCTTCCCCGAACAGCCCGCTTTTTCGAAGATTGCAGCAACCAAACCTTCGAGGTCCGCAGCCGTCACAAACAAGGGCTCTGCCTTCATGTCCTGTCGAGACCCGTCAGCACTTTTCCGGGTACTCGGCAGCGCCTGCCCGCCCGCCGCGGGCTGGGGCCAGGACTTCAGAGAACCTTGCCACTCGCATCGTCGATGAGGTGCATGTTGTTGAGATCGGCGACCAGCGTCATGGGCGCGCCGGCCTTTGCTCCCGCGTTCGGATTGACCCGCCCGCACACCTCCGTGCCGTTCACCCGGAAGTACACCAGCGTTTCCATCCCCATCGGCTCCGTCACCTCGGGCACGACGTCGAATGCGTGCAGGTTCGGGTCCGGTTGCGAGCGCCGTTCCAGAATGTGCTCCGGCCGCAGGCCGAACAGCAGATCACCGCGATGAAGGTACGGCCGGTAACGCCCGGCGCGGCCTTGCGGCACCGGAAATGCAATGTCCTCGTTCAGCCGGACGCGCAGCCCGCCCGCCATCTCCTCGAGTCTGCATGGCGCGAAATTCATCGCAGGGGAGCCGATGAACCCGGCGACAAACTTCGTCTTCGGCGCGTGGTACAGATCGTTCGGCGCGCCGACCTGCTCTATCTGGCCGTCGTTCATCACTACCACCCGATCGGCGAGCGTCATGGCTTCGACCTGATCGTGGGTGACATAGATGGTGGTGGTGCGCACTTTCTGGTGAACCCGCTTGATTTCGATGCGCATCTGCACGCGCAGCTTGGCATCGAGGTTGGAAAGCGGTTCATCGAACAGAAACACCTTGGGATTGCGCACGATGGCGCGCCCCATCGCCACGCGCTGGCGCTGTCCGCCGGAAAGTTGCTTTGGCTTGCGTCCGAGAAGCGCGCTTATGTCGAGGATCCGGGCAGCGTTCTCGACCCGGACCCGGATCTCGTCTTTCGCGACCTTTTTCAGACGCAGGCCAAAAGACATGTTCTCGTACACCGTCATGTGCGGGTACAAGGCGTAATTCTGAAACACCATGGCGATGTCGCGATCCTTCGGCGGCACGTCGTTCATCACCGCGCCGCCCACCAGGATTTCCCCGGCGGTGATGTCCTCCAGACCCGCGATCATGCGCAACGTCGTGCTCTTGCCGCAGCCCGACGGCCCGACGAGAACGACGAACTCCTTGTCCAGGATTTCCAGATCGATACCTCGCACCGCAGGCGTGTCGTCATAGGTCTTGGTCACCTGGCGCAACGTCACCTCGGCCATTGGTTGGTCTCCGCGGTGTCCCGTCGGGGAAAGGTTGCCCGCACGTCTAGCCCTTGGTGGCCCCGGCGGTAAGGCCGGCGATGTAATAGTCCATCAGGAAGGCATAGATGACGAGCGGCGGCGCCGCGCCCAGCAGCGCGCCCGTCATGATCTGACCCCAATTGAACACGTCGCCCTTGATCAGCGTCGTGACTATGCCCACCGGCAGGACCAGTTGATCGGCCGAGGTGGTGAAAGCGAGCGGATAGAGGAACTGGGCCCAGGAGACGGTAAAGGCGAAGATGGTCGCGGCTATGATCCCGGGCAGGGCGACCGGGATGAATATCATGATGAGCGTTTGCGTGTATCCGGCGCCGTCCATCAGCGCGGCTTCGTCCAGTTCCTTCGGGATGCTGCTGAAATAACCGATCATGATCCAGGTGCAAAACGGGATCGTGAGCGTGGGATAGATGATGATGAGCACCCACCAGTGGTTGATGAACTCGATTCCGGTCGCGTCGTGCAGGAACGCAAAGATCTTGAACAACGGAATAAACAGCAGCGTGTCGGGAATCAGATAGGTGAGGAATACTCCCGTCGCGAGCGTGGCGGACCCCCAGAATCTCATCCTGGAGAGCGAGAACGCGGCCGGGATGCTGACCAGCATGCTGATGGCCACGACCAGCACCGAGACGACGGCCGAGTTGCGGAAAGACGTCAAGTACACGGGCGAAGTCAAGAGCTCGATATAGTTCTGCAGCGTCGGCGCGAACACCCACCATGGATTGGTCGCCGCCGAAATCTCCGCGCTGGTCTTGAGCGAAGTAATGAGCATGTAAATCGGTGGGGTCAGGAAGAAAATCACGAAGATGACCAGGAACACGTAGGACCAGAACAGCGCGCGGCGGCGATCGCGCCGCATGCTGGCCGCCCGCGCAGGGCGGAGAACGGTTGCGGAGGCTTGCGCGGTCGCTGTCATGATCAGGCCTCGTTTCCGCGCCGGCTGATGTCGCGAAGGATGAAGACCGCGGCAACGCCAAGGATTGGAAACATGAACAGCGAGACGCAGGCGCCGAGCGGAATGTCGCTGCTCGCGATGCCCAGCTGGAAGGCCCAGGTCGCGAACACGTGCGTCTGGTCCATCGGGCCGCCGCTGGTGAGCACGCTCACGATGTCGAAGTTGGCGAATCTGACGATGAGCGAAAACAGCGCGGTGATGGCGATAATGTTGCGCATCATGGGCAGCGTGACGAACCAGAGCTTCTGCCACCAGTTCGCGCCGTCGATCGAAGCGGCCTCGTACAGTTGCTCCGGTACCGACTTGAGGGCGGCGAGGTACATGATCATGAAGAATGGAGCGCCGACCCAGACATTCACCAGGATCACCGCGAAGCGCGCCCAATAGGGGTCGCCCAGCCAGTTCACGCCATGCAGGCCGGTGCCCTCGAAGATCCAGTTGAAGGCGCTGTACGACGGATCGAACAGCCACAGCCAGGCGAGCGTGCTCATGGCCGGCGGAATAACCCACGGAACGAGGAGCATGCCGCGCCATTTGCGCTGGCCCCTGGTGGGAACGTTGTGGACGAAATGGGCGACGAAGAAACCGATCAACGCCTTGAAGAAAACGGCGCTCACCGCAAAGATGACCGACTGCTTGACGACCATCCAGAAGGTCTCGCGCGTGAACAGAAAACCGAAGTTGCCCAGGCCGACGAAATGCTCCATCGACTTGTTCAGCGTTGCGAGATAAATCGAATAGAAGGCCGGATAGATCACCAGTGATGCGATGATGAAGAGGAGCGGCAGCGCCATCGCAAAGGCGATGGTGGACTTTCGCCGCAGAAACTTCTTCATTGTCGCTCGCGGGCCTTCAAACGCGCTTGAAGCCCTCGAGTTCGGAGCTCGCCCAGGCGATGGCCCTGTCGATGGACTCACCCCCCTGCGTGCATTTGGCGATCATCTTGGTCACGATCGCCTGGGCGTAAATCTGGCTCCCGATCTCGGTTGGCGCCGGTGCGGCGGAAATCGAGACGATCTGATCGTCCCGCGCCGGGTAATGGTAGAGGGTTCCCCTGGGCGGCCCTTGCTCCGCCCAGATCTTGAAATCGCGCAGCCCGGAGAATCCCGGAATGTCGTAACCGCCGCTGGCGTTTACCAGTGCCTCGATGGCCGGCCGCCGCGACAGGTAAGTGAGCAAGCTCTTCGCGGCCGGCTTGTTGTTCGAAAACTTCCAGATGCCCCAGAAATAGGGCAGGCCGGGGTCGTAACGCCCCTTCGGCCCCTTGGGAGACGGAAACGTCCAGAGCTGCTCGGCCACCTTCGGGTTATCGCGCTTGGCGACTGCCCACGCGCTCGGCGGATTCATGATCAACGCACCCTTGCCCGCGATCAGCCATTTGTTGTTCGAGGCATCGTCCCAGGCGAACACGTCGGGCGGCAGAAACTTCACGAGCTTCCGTGCATAGTCCAGCACCTGCCTGGTGGCGTCGGAATTCACCGTGATATTGCCTTTAGCGTCGACCAACTCGGCGCCGTAGGAAGCGAACAGCGCGCCCACCCAGTCGACCGAATCGGTGGTCTGGCCCAGTCCCAATCCGAAGGGATAGCCCGCCTTGAAGCACTTCTCGGCGGCCATCAGGAAGGTGTCCCAGGTCCACTTGTCGGCCAGTGCCTTGTCCGGCGCGGCTCCGACCGGATACATTTTGGTGAGGTCGAGCCCGACATGCCGTTTGAACAGGTCGATGCGCCCGCAGGGCGGCTTGGTCTGGCTGCCAGGCGTCGCGGGCACGGCCAGCCAGCGGCCATTCTGCTTGCCGAGATATTCCACGACAGCGACCGCATTGCCGAATTGCGCGATCAACGGCCCGACGATGTCGTCCACGGGTTCCAGGTTTCTGGCCTGGGCCGCCGCATACCACGTGGGGAGCGCGAGAATGTCATGACCGGATTTCGCCTGCGCCTCGGAGGCGATGGTCAGGAGGATCTTGTTGCCCTGGGATGTGATGTAGTCGATCTTGAGGTCGACCTTCTCCTTCGCTGCCCACTCGTTGCACAACCTGGTAAGAACCTCGTTGGCGCCGGGCACCCAGTGATCCCAGAAACCTGCGCTCAACGCGCCCGCGGCATGGGAGGTGCGGACAAAGGGCGCGACCACCGTAGCCGCTGACGCGGCGGCCGTGGCCGCCAGGAAGTGGCGACGATCAAAGTTTGTCATGGCCTTCTTGGGCTCCTCCGGTCGATGGGACGCCTGTTTGCCGGCGTTCGACTCATGATGATCCTTCGAGATCCCCGGAAAATCTTATACTTGTTCCGGCGTCAACGCCACGGACACGGATCTGCCCGACCGCTGGTCTAGTAGCGCGGGCGAAAAGCGGACAAGCGACGAACGAGCCGCGTTGCGGGTCACTAACTTTGGAGAGACTGTGAGAAAGAACAACGTCAAATCGATTTGGCAAAGCGGTGGTGCCGTGATCAACGGCTGGCTGGGAATTCCCAGTTCCGTCTCGGCCGAGAACATGGCGCAGGCCGGCTGGGATTCGCTTACCGTGGACCTGCAGCACGGCCACGTGGACTATCAGGCCGCCGTCACCATGCTTCAAGCCGTGAGCACGACGCCGACGATACCTCTTGCCCGCGTACCCTGGCTGGAGCCCGGCATCATCATGAAGATGCTCGACGCCGGCGCCTACGGGATCATCTGTCCGATGATCAACAGCCGCAGCGAGTGCGAGGCGTTCGTCGGCGCCTGCCGCTACGCGCCCGCGGGCTACCGCAGTTTCGGTCCGGTGCGCGCCACCTGGTTTGGAGGAGCGGATTACTTCAAACACGCCAACGATACGATGATCGCGATGGCGATGATCGAGACCAGGCAGGCAGTCGACAATCTCGACGACATCCTGAGCGTCCCGGGTCTCGACGCGATCTACATCGGCCCGAACGATCTGGCGATCTCTCTTGGCTGCGCTCCGTCCGGCGTGCCGACAGACCCGGTTGTTGTAGGCGCTATCAAGACCATCGTGACAGGCGCGAAGCGTCATGGTATCCATGCGGGAATCCATTGCGGGTCGACCGCGATGGCAAAACAGATGATCGGGCTTGGCTTTCAGTTCGTAACATTACTGGCCGATAACGCCTTCCTGGCCGCCGCTGCCAAGAGTGCGGTAGCGGAGATGCGCGAGGGTGGCGCGACGGTGGGCAAGGCCGTGGGATCCTATTAGGCGCCGGCCGAAACGGACAGATTGCCTCAGACTTTTCTGCGGGTTTTGAAGCCCCGGCATTGACACATTCACCGCCAGGAACGCCAGGGAAAGCCCCTGGCGTGAAGGCGGGGCCTGATTCAGGGCAGTGGCTGGCTCGCCGGACCGTAGTGCTCAAGATGTTGACCGATCGCGAGAAACGGGGGTAGGCTGTTTACCAGCCGCGGTGTTTGCGACCAAAAGACCAAGAGATTGGCCCGGTCGTGCGGCTGCTTCTAAAGGGAGGAAAAGATGAAAGAGTTTCATTGCCCGTATTGCGGGCAAACGACCTTCGCGACCCTCTGCACCGACTGCCAGGCTGAGGGGATCAGCATTCAAGTCACTAAATCCGTGTTCCACATCGGCCGATGTCAACGCTGCGGACATATAGACGACGAGCCGTGCCCAGCACGCATAGGATCGATCAGAACCATCGAGCGCGCATGGCAGGGAGGAAGCAAGGCACTGCGGGAGTTCAGGCACCTCGCCGTCAGGCTCGCAGGTCGAGCCGCGGAAACACTCAGGGGCGGCTCAATTCGAACTTAGCAGCACCATACACTGCGAGCTTCCAAAGTCCCTGGCAGACGCCCTGTGCTTTTGACCGGGATTCGGCGAGGGCAGGCCGAGCAACCAGCGTGTCGCTGCGTAAGCATCATTGCGATACCAGGAACCACGACGCTCATCAGCGCGCCGCTGCGAGCGTGATCTGCACGCGGCGATCGGGCTGCAGGCATTCGACCAGCTTCCGGTTCCTGCGTTTTTCCGGGCCCAGTTTTTTGCACGCTTCGCCGGTGACGGCCTCCCTCTTGCCCCTGGCCTCGGTGTGAACGCTTCCGCTGTCCACGCCCTTGCCGACCAGATATGCGCGCACTGCCTCGGCGCGCTGCTCGGAAAGACGCAGGTTGTACGCATCCCCGCCGATTCGGTCGGCGTGGCCGACGGCGTCGATGCGAACGAACCCCCGGGCCTTGAACCTGGCGGTCAGCTCGTCGAGCTTCGGGATCTCCCCGGGCCGTAGCACCGACCGGTCGAAGTCGAAAAGCACCAATACGTTCACCGGCTCTTCCGCCTTGGACGGCATCGGCGCGACGGGCTGTTTGGCAACACCGCTATCCGGGGGTACCTGCGGCTGATTGCGCTGGCTCCAAAGCATCCAGAGTATGCCGATCACGACCACGGCCAGAATCACAAGCCCCCAACGAGTGGCAGGTTTCATGGACTCCTCCGAAAGATAGGAAATTCAATTCGCCCGACGCCGCCATCCTTGGTGGTGAATGCCGCACTCCGCGAAGAGCGTTGGCAAATCATACGCCCGGCGCACGAAGGTGAACAAACGCCGGTTGACCCCCTCGTGCAGCACTTGGTTTGCGATTCGAGCGTTGATTCACGTGTCCGGAAAGCAGGACCCTGCGCTGTCCCGGGGTTTGCCGTTGTACTTGAACTCAGTTCCAGAAATCGTAGCCGAATGTGAACGCCATCGCAGCGGTGCCCAGAAAAACAATCTGCGCGTTTGCCCGCCCGAACTGATAGCCGAGCGCCGGCGCGATTCCGAGACCGTAGCCGTTGTGGTTCACCGGCAACCGGTCCTGGTACGGATCCTTGTACCCGTAGACCACCCCCGCTGAAAGCTTCACGTAGAGATTCGGGTCGACTCGATCGAGGAACCAGCGCCGGCCCGCATAGGCGTACGCGGCGCGCTGGTAGTACGAGTTTTTGAACGCCGCGGCACCCACCAGCCAATGCGAACCCGATTCCCATTCCACGCCGACAAGATTCGGCCATTGATTATGTCCGGTATTGTCGACCCGGTGCAGCACGTAAGGTCCGAACTCCAGCATCACGCGATCGCCGTCGCCCAACGCACCGGCGTGCGCGATCGACATGCAGGCAAGGAGGAAAGACCACGCCGCCACTCGCGACAGGACGATAGGAGACCGGCGCATAAGGGGATTCGCTTGGGCAAAAAAAGCGCCCGCAAGCGGGCGCGATCCTGATTACAAGGTTTATTGTTGTTTCTTGATGTTGTTATTTCTTACGCGATCTGCCGCTGCGACTGCGAGGCGGTCTGCGGCTCCTTGTGGAATTGCCCGTCCTTCATGATCGCCAGCAGCTTGGTGGCGTCCTGCAGGATCTTCACGTTGGCGACCGGATTGCCATCCACCAGGATCATATCGGCAAGATAGCCCGGCTTGATCTGCCCCATTTCGTTGCCCGCCATCATGATCTCCCCGCCGAGCTTGGTCGCGGACAGGATCGCGTCCATGGGCGAGAAGCCCAGCAGGTTCACGAAGTGTTCGATGTCGCGGGCGTTGGTGCCGATCGGATTCCAGGCGAAACCGTAGTCTCCGCCCGGCAGGACGCGCACGCCGCGCTTCTTCAGTTCCTTCATGTTCTTGCAGGCCGTGTCGAGTTCGCGGCGGATGCCCAGGCTCTCGGCGATCTGCATCGTGATGCCCCACTTCGCCGCTTCGTTGAGGGTGGTGTAGCTGATACCCAGCGTGGGCGCGACGAAACACCAATCTTTGGCCTTTTCAAGCGCGGCACAGGCTTCGTCGTCCGCCAGCGTGGCGTGGTAGATCACCGCCACACCGTGCTTCAGGCACAGCTTCACCGACTCGGCGCTGCGCGCGTGCGCGGCCAGGCGCTTGCCGTGGGCGTGCGCTACGTCGCAGACCGCCGCGATTTCCGCTTCGGTCATCACCGTATGGTGCGCGCGTGCATGCGGGATGAACTCGTCGCCCGACGGGTTGAGCTTCAGCGTGTCCACGCCCTCGCGCACCATCTCGCGGGCGGTCTTGCGGAATTCTTCGGCGCCGTCACAGATGATCGCGAAAGTCTCGCGATGCATGTGCATCAGCCGCACGTCGCCCAGCCCGGCCGTCGTGGCGAGTTCGGGGCTGGCGGCCAGCGTTCGCGGTCCCGGGAAATCGCCGGCGTTGATCGCGTTCCTCAACACCACGTCGAGCCGTGCCTTCGCGGAGGCCGCGCTGTTGCACGCGGTAAAGCCCTGGTCGAGCATTTTCTTCGCGTTTTTCACCGTGCGGAGCATGTGCTCCTCGGGCGGAACGAAGCCCAGCGATTCCAGATCCGGCGTGTCGAGGAAGGTCATGTGCGAGTGGGCTTCGACCAGGCCCGGCATGAGGGTCGCCCCGCCGCCATCCACTACATGCGCGCCTTCGGCGGCGATTTTCGAACCCTGCGGCGCAACCGTTTTGATGCGATTGCCTTCCACCAGCACTTGGCCCGCGTACGCCGCCGCGCCGCTGCAATCCAGGACATTCACGTTCTTGAACAAAACCTTAGCCATTTTTGCCCTCCTCACCGTAGAACAGGTTGACGCCGCTGCCGGCGTCGAAAAACTGCAGCTTTTCCTGTTTGAATGAAAACCTCACGCCGGTATCGATGCCCAGTTCCAGACGCGCCGGAACGGTGGCCTTGAGCAGGCACTCGTCCACCCGCAGCGTCACCACCTTTTCCACCCCCTGATTCTCCACCCCATGGACCCGGGCTTCAACTGTCCCGTCGGCGCTGACCGCGATGTCCTCGGAACGCACCCCCAGCGTAACCGGCCCGGAAATCCGCAGCGCCCGCCCGCCGCCCGCCCCGTCGACCGGCACTTCGAGCTTGCCGGGCACCACCACCGCGCGCACGCCGGTCACGTTGGCCCGCATCAGGTTCATCGCCGGGGAGCCGACGAAAGCGGCGACGAAGGTGTCACGCGGCTGATTGTAGATCTGTTGCGGGGTGCCCACCTGGATGATGCGGCCCTGGTTGAGCACGCCCACCTTGTCGCCCATGGACATCGCTTCCACCTGGTCGTGGGTTACGTACAGGAAAGTGGCGCCGAGTTTCATCTGCAGGTCCTTCAGCTCCGCGCGCAGGAGCTCGCGCAGCTTCGCGTCCAGGTTCGACAGCGGCTCGTCCATCAGGAACACCCGCGGCTCGCGCACGATCGCGCGGCCGATCGAGACGCGCTGCATCTCGCCGCCCGACAGCCGATCGGTCTTGCGTTCCAGAAGATGTTCGATGCGCAGGGTCTTCGCGGCCTTGGCGATGCGCGCATCGATCTCCCGCCGCGCCATGCGGCGGGCCTTCGATTTGAGCGGAAATTCCAGGTTCTGCCGCACCGTGTAATGCGGATAGAGCGAGTAGTACTGGAACACCAGCGCCACGTCTCGCTCCGCCGCGCTCCAGTTCAGCACGTCCGACCCGTCGATCGAGATGGCGCCTGAATTCGGCCTTTCCAGTCCGGCGATCAGCCGCAGCGTGGTGGTCTTGCCGGCGCCGGTCGGCCCCAGCAGCACGAAGAACTCGCTGTCGCGGATTTCCAGGTCCAGCTTGCTCAGCGCCGTGTGGCTGCCGAACTTCTTGGTGACCTTTTCGAGCCTGACGTGGGCCATTTTCCTTACAGCCGGATGTGCAGCGATTGTCCGCTGCGGGTGCTGAAGAAATGGGTCTGTGCCTCGTCGAGTTTCGCCCACACCATGTCGCCGGCCCTGGCGACGTAGCCGGAGGAGGTACGGGCGCGCAGCATCTGCGTGCCGAACTTCAGATCGACGATGTCGAAGGGGCCGAGCGGTTCGATGATGTGCGCCTCCACCGGGACATAGCCAGGGGTCTGCTGCCGCGCCACCAGCACACCTTCGGGGCGCACGCCGATCGCCAGTTCGTCCTGCGCATGCTTTTTTTCCGCGATCAGGGGGTAGAGCTTCTGCGGGAAGCTCAGTTGCGCGTCGTTGTTGCCCAGGATCAGCTGCGTATCGCCGCCACCCGGGCGCACTGCGCCGTTCACCACATTCATGATCGGGCTGCCGATGAATTGGGCGACGAACAGGTTCTCCGGGTGCTGGTACACCTCGCTGGGCGTTCCCACCTGCTGCAGTACGCCGTCATTCATGATCGCGATCCGGTCGGCCATCGACATGGCTTCCACCTGGTCGTGGGTAACATACACGGTGGTAGCTTCGTTCTCGATGTGCAGGCGCTTCAGCTCGGTACGCATTTCTTCGCGCAGCTTGGCATCCAGCGCGCCGATCGGCTCGTCCATCAGCATCGCCTTGGGCCGGCGCACCAGCGCGCGGCCGATGGCCACGCGCTGCAAGTCGCCCCCGGACAGCGCGCTCGGCCGCTTGCCCAGAAGGGGCTCGATCCTGAGCGCCCTGGCGACCTCGCGCACGCGCCCGTCCACTGTTTCCCGGGTCTCGTTGGTGGCGCGTAACGGGAAGGCGATGTTCTCGTACGCGGTCAGATGCGGATACAGCGCGAACAACTGGAACACGAAGGCGATGTCGCGGTCCGCCGCCTGCATCGCCTGCACCGGCTTGCCGTCGATCAGAATGTCTCCGGTGTCGATATCCTCGAGACCGGCGATCGCCCGGAGCGTGGTGGTTTTGCCGCAGCCCGACGGCCCGAGCAGCACAACGAACTCGCGATGCCGGATCTCCAGGTTGAGCTTCCGGATGATGTAGTTGTCGCCGAAGTACTTCTCGACGTTTCTCAAGACAATATCGGCCATGAAGAACGGTGATGGGTGATGGATGATGGGTGACGGGCAATGGGTGCGTTAGTGCGCGTGGTCCTTCACGCGCATCCACCTGCCGCCGGCGGCATTGCTCTCCAGCGCGCTTTCGATGAAAGCCATGGTTCGCGCGCCGTCTGTCGCGGTCGGGAAGTCCCGTTCCTCGCGGGTGCCCTGGCGGCGGGCGATGATCGCATCGGCGAAGTTCCGGTACAGGTTGCCGAACGCTTCGTAGTAGCCCTCCGGGTGGCCGGGCGGGAGGCGGCTGGCGCGCTTCGCCGCTTCGCACAGATACGACTCGCCGCGCCGCAGTGTCCGGACAGGCTGGTCCGGCTGCCGGTGAATCAGCGATTCGGGTTCCAGTTGCTTCCACTCGAGCGCGCCGCGGGTCCCGTATATGCGGAAATTGGGGCCGCCCTCTTCGCCCGCCATGACCTGGGACGCCGACAGCATGCCCCGCGCGCCGCCCCGGAAGCGCAGCAGAATGCTGATGTCGTCGTCGACCTTGCGGCCGTGCAGGCTGCTGAAATCCGCGCACAGCTCGTCGATCTCCAGTCCGGTCACCGTGTGCATCATGTGCTGGGCGTGCGATCCGATGTCGGCCAGGCAGCCCGCCGCGCCGGACTTCGCAGGATCCGTGCGCCACGCGGCACCCTTGTGGCCCTGCTTCTCGAGTGGCTGCAGCAGCCAGTCTTGCGGGTAGTCGACCATCACTTTGATGATGTCGCCCAGCTCGCCGCCGGCGATCATGTGGCGCGCCTGCTTGACCATAGGATAGCCGGTGTAATTGTGGGTCAGCAGGAACACGATGCCGCTTTTCTCCACCACGCGGCACAAGTGCTTCGCGTCTTGCAGCGAGAGGCCGATCGGTTTGTCACAGGCCACGTGAAATCCGCGTTCGGCAAATGCCGACGACACCGGCACGTGCAAATGATTGGGTGTCGCAACCGTTACGAATTCGATGCGTTCCGCGACCGGGAGCTTCGACTCCGCGTCCAGCATTTCCTGCCAGCTGCCGTAGCCGCGCGCCAGGCCCCAGGCTTTCGCGGCAGCCCGCGACCGTTCCGGGGTCGAAGACAACGCGCCCGCCACCAATTCCATGCGGCTGTCCAGCGCGGCCGCACGGCGGTGCAATTCGCCCGCCATCGCGTCCAGCCCACCGCCGACCATGCCCATTTTCAGCCGCACTACTGCTCCTCTTCCGGCAAGGGCTTGATCTTGGAGACCACCGAGAAGGCGATCAACCCGATCAGCGTGATGGTGACGCCGTAGCGGTGCAATACCTCGATCCAGGGCTGGCACAGCGCCACGATGCCGAAAATCATCGTGTACATGGAGAGAGGTTCCAGCACGCGCGCGCTGAGTTCACGGAAGTTCATAGCGCGCTTCCGTAAAACTCGCACGCAGTGGCCGGTGACGAGTGACGAGTTCCAGCGCCTTGCCTTTCATCTCCCTCTCCGCCCACTGGGGGAGAGGGCCGGGGTGAGGTGGGCCCTCATTTTCTTATCGCTCCGAAAGTCACGCCGCGCAACAAGTGGCTGCGCAGCACGAAGGTGAAAATCGCTACCGGCAGCAGGAACAGGAAGGTCCCCGCCGCGATGGCCGTCCAGTCGGTAAGTCCGGAGCCCAACTGCGACGGGATGAACGGCGGGGCCGTCTGTGCCCTGCGGTTGGTCATGGTCAACGCGAAAGCGTACTCGTTCCAGGCGGTGATGAAACAGAACACCGCGGTGGCCGCGATACCGGTGGCCGCCTGCGGCAGTACGATCTTGAAGAAGGCCTGCATGCGGGTATACCCATCCACCAGCGCGGCCTCCTCGTATTCTTTCGGGATCTCGTCGATGAAGCCTTTCATCAGCCACACCGAGAACGACAGGTTGAATGCGGTATACAGGATGACCAGGCCGAGATGGGTGTCCACGAGGCCGACAGCGCGATACATCAGGAACATCGGGATCGCCACCACCACCGGTGGCAGCATGCGGGTACTGAGAATGAAGAACAGCCAGTCCTGCTCGCCCGGCAGCTTGAAGCGCGAAAAGCCGTAAGCCGTCAGCGTTCCCATCGCCACCGCCAGGAAAGTGCTGCTTACTGCGATGATCAGGCTGTTGAGAAAGCGGCTCGGATAGCCGGAAAGCTCGATGCTTCCGTCCGACCCCTTGATGATTCGCTCGCCCCCGTCGTAGACGCGCTTTTCGTACCAGGGGGCCTTCTGGTAAAGCTCCTTGTCCGCTTCGCCCTGAAGCTGGACGCGCTTGGTGAACAACTTCACGAAAGCCGTAATCTCGGGTTCGAACAGCACTGTCGGCGGCACCGTGGTGGCAAGACTGCGCGGCTTGAAAGCGGTGGAGGCGATCCAGTAGATCGGTGTCAGGTAAACAACCGTAAGCAGCAGCACGATCGCGATGGCGGCGCGGTTCAACACCCGGTAATGCCTGGACCTGACGGCGGCCACCTCAGTGCTCCTTAACCCGGTTCAGATACTTGACGTAGATGTTGGTGATCGCCAGCACCATGATCAGGACCATGTAGGCAAGCGCGCAGGACTTGCCGGTCTGCCACTCCTGGAAGGCGAGCTTGTAGAGGCGGATGGCGATCAGCTCCGTGGAGTCCAGGTTGCTCATGATGAAAGCGAGGTCGAAAGTCTTGAACGCCTCCATGGTGCGAAAGATGATCGCGATGAGCAGCAGCGGGCTCACCAGCGGCAGCGTGATGCGGGTGAAGGTGTACCAGCGGGTGGCGCGATCGATGGAAGCCGCCTCGTACAGATGCTGCGGAATGGCCGAAAGACCGGCGAGGCACAGCAGCATAACGAACGGCGACCACATCCAGATATCGGTAAAGGCCACCGCGTAAAGGGCCACGTCCGGATTCGACAGCCAGGCAAAATCCTCCAGCCCCAGGGCATAGTTGATGATTCCCCACGATGGGCTGTAAAGCAGCTGCCAGAACAGGCCGACCACCGCCATCGACATCATCATCGGCAGCAGCAGCAGCGTGGTGATGAAACCCTTGAAGGGAATGCTGCGATTGAGCAACAGAGCGACGCCGAATCCCACCAGGACCTGGCCGGCGACGGAGACCAGCACGTACTTTGCCGTCACCGAAAAATTATTCCAGATGTGGACATCGCTGAGCAGTTCCCGGTAATTGTCGAGCCCGATGAAATTGGCAGGCTGGTTGACCGACGCGCGGAAATCGGTAAACGAATATCCCAGCGAGTAGATCAGCGGAAAGATGTTGAAGACGATCAGAAAGACGATCGTCGGAATGATGAACAGATTGCGGATGGCGATGTCGCTCAAACCACGGCTTGCCGCGGCCGACCCCGGATCGAGTCTTTCAATCATCCCAGTCCGTCTCCCTCGTGGCGAAGGTTCACCCGGCAGGGAGACCCTCTGTCGTTATGCGCCGATACCGTGCGCCGCGCGGTAAAAGCCCGGCGGAGAGCGATGCTCTCCGCCGGATCAGGCGGTTTACTTGTATCGCTTGTACTTCTTGAACGTGGATTCCCAGTCGTCGGCCAAGCCGTTCAGCGCTTCGTCGGCCGTGCCTTTGTTGCCCACGATGAAAGGATGGAAACGCTTGTTCATCTGGTCCAGCAACTCCGCGTACTCTTCGGTGGCCCAGAAGTCCTTCACCATGAACATGGTCTGATAGAACGCTTCGTTGTACGGGGTGGCTTTACGGAACTTATCCGACGACAGCACCTTGGCGTTGCAGGTATAGCCGCCGAGCTCGGCCCACTTCTGCTGCACGTCGTCGCGGAGAAACCATGCCAGGAACTTCATCGCCTCCGGTTGCTTCTTGGAGTATTTGACGACCGAGACGCCCTGGCCGCCCAGCGCGGCAAAGCGCTTCCCGGTCGGGCCGGCCGGATTGGCGAAGTAGCCGGTCACCTTGGCATATTTGTTGGTTGCCGGGTTGGCGAGCGCAGGGAAGAAGGCGAAGAAGTTCATGCTCATCGAGGCCAGGCCTTCGGTGATCGCCTGGTTGTCTTCCAGGAAAAACACCTTGCCCCAGCCCGGAGGCGTGAACTTGTACAACTCCTTGTACATCTTCAGCGCTTCCATGTTCGCCTTGGAGTTGACGATGCCGCGCACCTTGTAGGTGGAGTAATCGCCGAGCTCCCCGCCCCAACTGAAGATCGTCGATTCGACCCCCATCGCCAGGGCGTCATAGGTGTTGTCGGTGTAGATGGCTATGCCGTAGCGCTTTTCGGCCGGCCGGTAGAAGAACTCGGCGATGTCGCGCACTTGCTTGTAGTCCTTGGGCACGCCGAGATCGTAGCCGTACTTTTTCTTGAAGGCGGCCTTTTCCTTCGGGTCCTCGAACCAGTCCTTCCGATAAGCCCAGCCGTTCGCGTCGCCCTCGAGGGGGATCGCCCAGTACTTCTTACTCTTGGGCGGGTACTCTGCATAACCCGCGACGGTGGCCGGCGCCATGACCTTGTCCACGTTGTTCTTCTTGAAGAAGTCCGTGAGTTCCACGTAGTGACCACCCGACGAGCCGGCGCCCAGCCATTGGGAATCGCCCACCACCAGGTCGTACGCGTCCCCCTTGGCGTTGAACTCGGTGAAGGCCTTGGTCTGGAAGTCCGGCCATGGCACGGTCTCCACCTTCACTTTGACACCCGTTTGCTTCTCGTAATCCTTGACCAGTTCCTGCAGGTAGTTCGCCGGGTCCCACTCCGCCCACAGGATGGTCAGCGTCTCCGCTGCATACGCCGTGCTGCCGGCGAGCGCGAAAACAGCGCCAGCCAGCAGGCCGGACCATTTCTTCTTGCTCATTTGATTCTCCTCCAAAGTGCGTTGAACATTCTTTGCATCCGGCCGTAGTGCTCGAGCCGCCCGGTTGCACCCTCGAAACATTCGCGGTCTTGGCGCCGCGTTCGAATACGCTTTCCCAGTCCCCGCTTCCGAGCCCTACTTTACCCTTACCCGACTTCCTTTCCTGAGCAGCGCACTGCCGCTGCGGGCGCCGTTCCTGCGCTCCGTGCCCGCACGCGCTTTTCCCGTGGATGCTTCGGCCAGCGCCGCCTGGATCAGCGCGTGGCAGGTCCATAACGCCACTTCCTGCGCGCGCTTGCGGTCCAGACCCCAGATGTCCTTCAGCACCACGAAAGCTTCGGTGCCGAAAATCAACGACAACGCCTGGGTCAGGCGGTCGAACCCCTGGCGGTTGAGTCTACCCTTCAGCGGTGCGACTGCGGAATTGAGCAACGCGATGCGATGCCCGCGCACCATGGGCGCCTCGTCGCCGAGCGTACCCGCGTGCTTGCGCGCCCATTGGTCCAGCGCGAGCCGCAGCGCCGCCTTCAACGTCGCCTCGTAGAACTCCATGCGCGGATACGCGAAAGTCACCAGCTGCGTGACGCGCTCTTCCGGGTCCTGCGATTCCGATTTCCACGCCAGGATCGGGCCCAGGGCCTCGTCCACCGCCGCCTGGATCAACGATGCCTGAGTGGCAAAGTAGCGGTACGCCGTTGCCCGCGACACCTGCGCCGCTTCCGCCACATCGCTCACCGAGGGAATGATGCCGTTCTGCATCAGGAGCATGCCCGCATCCAGCATGATCTTGCGCATGCGCGCGCGCGGCCCCCTGTCGGCACGCGCCTTGTCTTCCCGAACCTTGTCTTTTCGACCCGTGAGACGCCGTTCTTGACCTGAGACGATCATCTCACTACGATACCAGCGTCTTACAAAAATACAACCGCCCTCCGGTTTTTTCCGCGCTGCGCCGCAGCACCGGAAGCAGAGGCGGACCGAGAGCTTCAGCGGGGAGATTCGACGGGCCGCCGCGGCCGCGCGCGACAAACCCGAATGCGTCGACGCTAAGGACGCAAAACATACCTACAGCGCAATGAAGCGGATCTACGTCGCCGGCACCGCCGATACCAAGGGCCAGGAACTGCAGTACGTCAAATCGCTGATCGAGGCGGCGGGCGGGCCTGCGCTGCTGGCCGACGTCGGCATCAAGGCGCCGAAAGTTGCGGTGGACGTTGCAGCAGCCGAAATTGCGGCCTTCCACCCGAAGGGCGCGCAATTCGTGCTCGGCAGCACCGACCGGGGCGTGGCGGTCGAGGCGATGGGGGAAGCGTTCGCGCGCTATCTGGCCGGCCGCAGCGACCTTGCCGGCATCGTCGGCATCGGCGGCGGCGGCGGTACTTCGATCGTCACGGCCGGGATGCGCAGGCTGCCGGTCGGCTTGCCTAAGCTGATGGTTTCCACGCTCGCCGCCGGGGATGTCAGCCAGTTCGTGGGCGCCGGCGACATCACCATGATGTACTCGGTGACCGACGTGGCCGGGCTGAACCGGATCAGCCGGGCGGTGCTCGGCAACGCGGCCCACGCGATCGCCGGCATGGTGGCGCACAAGGTGCCCGAGGCGGCCGCGAAATCCGCGATCGGCCTCACCATGTTCGGGGTCACCACGAGTTGCGTCACGCAGGTGGTTGCGGAGCTGGAGGACCAGTACGACTGCCTGGTGTTTCACGCCACCGGCACCGGCGGCCGCTCCATGGAAAAACTGGCGGACAGCGGAATGCTGAAAGCCGTGATCGACGTGACTACGACCGAAGTCTGCGACCACCTGGTGGGCGGGGTGCTCTCGGCAGGGCCCGATCGCCTCGGTGCGATCGCGCGTAGCCGTGTTCCCTACGTCGGCTCCGTCGGTGCCCTGGACATGGTGAATTTCTGGGCGATGGATACCGTGCCCGAGCGCTTTCGGCTGCGCAAGCTCTACAAACACAATCCGAACGTTACGCTGATGCGCACCACCGCCTCCGAGTGCCGCTCGATCGGCGCCTGGATCGCGGAACGGCTCAATGCCTGCGAGGGTCCGGTGCATTTTCTGATCCCCGAGAAAGGCGTGTCCGCACTGGATGCGCCGGACCAGGCCTTTTACGACCCGGAGGCCGACGACGCGCTGTTTGAGTCTCTGGAGAAGACGATGCGGCAAACGCCGGCGCGCCGGCTGACGCGCCTGCCCTGTCACATCAACGACCCGCAGTTTTCCGCGGCGCTGGCGCACGCCTTCCGCGAAATCATCAGATAGAGGGATCACGAGAATGCCCGCAATCGAAAGAAGAATACTGCTCGAGAAGTTTCGGGACATGGTGCGCAAGCGCGTGCCGATCGTCGGCGGGGGCGCCGGTACCGGACTCTCGGCAAAATGCGAGGAAGCCGGCGGCATCGACCTGATCATCATCTACAACTCCGGGCGCTACCGCATGGCCGGACGCGGCTCGGCGGCGGGATTGCTCGCTTACGGCAATGCCAACCAGATCGTCAAGGAGATGGCCTGCGAAGTGCTGCCGGTGGTGAAGAAGACCCCGGTGCTCGCCGGCGTCAACGGCACCGATCCCTTCGTGCTGATGCCGCAGTTCCTCGCGGAGTTGAAGTACCTGGGGTTCTCGGGCGTGCAAAACTTCCCGACCATCGGCCTGTTCGACGGCGTGATGCGCGCCAGTTTCGAGGAAACCGGGATGGGCTACGGACTGGAAGTGGACATGATCAGGCTGGCGCACGAGCAGGACCTGTTGACCACGCCCTATGTCTTCAATGCCGGCGAAGCGAAGGACATGGCCCGGGCCGGCGCGGATGTCGTGGTGGCGCACATGGGGGTGACCGTGGGCGGCAACGTCGGCGCTTCCTCCGCCAGGAGCCTGGACACCTGCGTGAAGGAAATCGACGCGATCGCCGAGGCGGCCATGACGGTGCGCAAGGACGTGATCGTGCTCTGCCATGGCGGCCCGATTGCCTCGCCCGAGAATGCCGGCTACATCCTCAAGCAGACCAAAAACTGCCACGGCTTTTACGGCGCCAGCAGCATGGAACGCCTGCCGACCGAAGTCGCGCTCACCGACCAGACCCGCAAGTTCAAGAGCATCAAGTTCTGAGGGACTAGATCAACACTAACCGCGGAGGACGCAAAGGAAAGGCAAGAGCAAAGAATATGTTCGGGTGAGAACAATTCATTGGCTCATGATCCATAGCAGCGAAAGTTGGCGGCACAGGTTCGCGGAAAGATGCATAGCTTCTATCCCCGAATTGCTTCGTTCTTGTTTTTCCTTCGCGTCCTTTGCGTCCTCTGCGGTGAGAGATTGTTTCGATTCGATGCAAGGAGGAGAAAAGCATGGCGAACGTATATCGCAGCGCGGTGATCGATGCTCCGGCCGAAAAGGTCTGGGCGCTGATACGGAACTTCAACGGGCTGCCGAAGTGGCACCCGGCAATCGGAAAATCGGCGATCGAAGGCGGGCTGCCGGGAGACCGCGTCGGCTGCGTGCGCCGCTTCACCCTCAAGAAAGACGGCGGGTTGCTGCGCGAAAAGCTGCTGACGCTCTCGGATTCGGCCCGGGAGCTGACATACAACATCCTGGTTTCGCCGATGCCGGTGGCGAACTACGTGGCGACCATGCGCGTTACTCCGGTCACGGTGGGCAACAGGAGTTTCGCCGAGTGGTGGGCCGAGTTCGACGTGACCTCCGGACCGGAGCACGTCCAGGTAAGCGATATCGGCGACAACGTCTTCGTCGTCGGGTTTGCGGCGATGAACCGAAAGCTTGCACGAAAATAGGGGGAGACCATGACCACCAGAATCCTCACCAGCGCCGTGATCGACGCCCCCATCGATGAAGTCTGGGCAAGGGTACGCGACTTCAACAACCTGCCCGAGTGGCATCCGAAGTTTTCCCGCAGCCATATCGAAGGCGGGCTGCCGAGCGACCAGGTCGGCTGCGTGCGCAATTTCGACATCGCCGGTGGCGGCGGCACCATCCGCGAGCGGCTGCTGGCACTGTCAGACGCCGAGCACTACTTCAGATACTGCATCCTCACTTCTCCGTTGCCGGTGAAGGACTACGTGGCGCAGCTCACGCTCTACCCGGTCACCATGGGCAACAAGACCTTCGGCATCTGGATCGCCGAGTGCAAGGTCACCAACGGCGATGAGGCCGGCGTCGTGGACGCGGTCGGCAACGGCACCTTCGGCAAGGCCTTCGAAGTACTCAACGAATACTTCACAAGGGTGAAATAGCAATTGCGTACGCGGGCCCGAAGAGGGCCGGAGTGGACGCCATCCCGTCTTCGCGGGCCGGCAGCGTATCAGAGAAAGCGATTCGGCCGCAGGAACATGCCGAGGAGCAGCGCTCCTTCCGGCGCGGTCGCGACGTGCGTGCTGCCCTTAGGCCGCCAGACATATTCCCCGGCCGCGACCTCGCCCTCTTCGTCCACCAGACGTCCCTCGATCACGTAGGTCTGCTCCACATCGGCGTGTTCGTGCAAGGGCAGCACCGCGCCCGGGGCCATGCGCGTGAGCGAAGTCATCAGGCCGGTGTCCTGGTCCTCCAGAAGCACCTTGATCTCCACTCCGGGGAAGGCCGTCTTCCGCCACGGCAGCGAATCCGTCTCGACGTAGCGTGACGAGAGCGGCTTCAGCTTGCTTTCATCTTTCCAGTCTGGTGTGCGTGCGCCCACGATCATCCTCCATTAGTTGTACTTGGACCCGGATCCAGCAGGGTCTCCCCGGTGCGGGACCACTCACTTTTCTTTCACCCACTTCTTCATGTCCCACGGCTCATACAAAGTCCAGATGTAATCGGTGGTCGAATTCTCGCGGATGTGGTGAATGTTCTGATTTTCCGCCTCGTCTATGAACTGTTCGAACACTTCCAGGCTGGGAAACTCGACCACAATCAGCTGGCGGCGGGTGGTATCGCCGTGCATCTCGCGCAGCGGACCGATACCGGCACTCACCACCCTGCCGCCTAGGCCGAAAATGATCCTGCCGGCCCTGACGCTGTAATCGCGGTATTCGTTCTCCTTGCCGGGGATGAGATTTAAAAGGTTCAGCGCATAGATCATGGCAGCAGCCGGGAATGAAGGGGTCGGGGGAGTCGCGTCCGGTAGACTCCGATACGAATGACACAACATCAGGGAGTCAACATGGCCAGGAACATGCAGGTGCTGCTCGCCAGCCGGCCGACCGGCTGGGTCGAGGAATCGAACTTCAAGATCGCCGAGTCCGATGTTCCGAAACCCGGGCCCGGTGAAGTGCTGGTGAAGAATCTGTGGCTCTCGCTAGATCCCTACATGCGCGGCCGGATGAACGCGGTGAAGTCGTACGCGAAGTACGTGGAGATCGGCGAGGTCATGACCGGCGGCACGGTCGGCCAGGTGGTCGAGTCGGGCAATCCCAAGTTCAAGGGCGGCGATTACGTGGTCGGCTCGCTCGGCTGGCAGTTGTACGCGGTCTCGAGTGGTGAAGGGCTCGCGGTGGTGGATCCCAAGCTGGTTCCGCTGACCGCGTATCTGGGCGTCTGCGGCATGCCGGGCGGAACCGCGTGGATTGGACTCCTGGAATATTGCGCCCCCAGGGTCGGCGAAACCGTGCTGGTATCGGCAGCCACGGGAGCGGTCGGCGGCGTGGTCGGCCAGCTGGCGAAATTACAGGGCTGCCGCGCGGTCGGTATCGCCGGCGGCCCGAAGAAGTGCGAGTTCGCGGTCAGGGAGCTCGGGTTCGACGCCTGCGTGGATTACAAGGCCGGCAAGCTCCTCGACGATCTCAGGGCGGCGTGCCCGAACGGCGTGGACAACTATTTCGAGAACGTCGGCGGCGAGGTGCTGGATGCCGCGTTCCGGGTGCTCAATCCGTTTTCGCGCGTGGCGCTGTGCGGACTGGTCGCGGAGTACAACGCTACCGAGCCGTACGGCGTGAAGATGATGCGTTCGCTGCTGGTGAACCGGGTGAAGCTGCAGGGTTTCATCGTTTTCGATCGCGTTGATCTGTACCAGCGCGCGATACCGCAGCTCGCCAAGCTGGTCTCGCAGGGGAAGATCAAGTATCGCGAGACCATCGCAGAAGGCCTGCAGAACGCGCCGAAGGCGTTCATCGGCCTGCTCAAGGGTCAGAACCTCGGTAAACAGCTCGTCAAGCTCACCTGATTACTGCGGAAGCCATCTCACAGGAACACACCGACTTTGGAAGGAGTCCGTTCATGCGTGCTCTGGCGCTACTCGCCCCGCTGCTGTTGATTCCCGCAATGCCTGCCCCGGCGCAGGACCTGGCCACCACCGTCGACCAGAAGGTCCGCGCATTGGAAGCGAAGATCATCGCCTGGCGCCGCGACATACACCAGAACCCCGAACTCTCCAACCGCGAGGTGAGAACGTCGAAGCTGGTGGCGGATCAACTGCGCAAGCTCGGCATCGAGGTCAAGACCGGCGTGGCGAAAACCGGCGTGGTCGGCGTGCTCAAGGGCGGAAAAGCGGGACCGGTGGTGGCGCTGCGCGCCGACATGGACGCGCTGCCGGTGATCGAGGAATCGGACCTGCCGTTCAAGTCCACGGTCAAGACCGAGTATCTCGGCCAGCCGGTCGGCGTGATGCACGCCTGCGGACACGACGCGCACGTGGCGATCCTGTTGGGCGTAGCCGAGGCATTGGCGGGTGCCCGCGATCAGATTCCGGGGACGGTCAAGTTCATTTTCCAGCCCGCGGAGGAAGGACCGCCGCCCGGCGAAACCGGCGGCGCGCCGCTGATGGTTGCCGAAGGCGCGCTGGAGAATCCGACGCCTTCGGCCATTTTCGGCCTGCACGTCATATCAGGAATCCCTGCGGGCATGATCACCTATCGCCCCGGACCGCTGATGGCGAGCGCGGACTGGCTCTACATCACCGTGAAAGGCAAGCAGACTCACGGTGCGTGGCCGTGGTCGGGGATCGACCCCGTGGTGACCTCCGCCCAGGTCGTCACCGGGCTGCAGAACATCGTGGCGCGCCAGATCGACGTCTCCAGGGAACCGGCGGTGGTGACGGTGGCGACCATTCACGGCGGCACGCGCAAGAACATCATTCCCGACCAGGTCGAGATGACCGGCACGATCCGCACTTTCGACGAGGGCATGCGCCAGGATGTTCACGCCCGCATCAAGCACATCGCGGAGTCGATCGCCGAAGCCAATCAAGCCCGTGCCGACGTGAAAGTGGAAAAGGCAGTGCCGGTCACGGTCAACGATCCCGCGCTCACCGAAAAGATGATTCCGACGCTGAAGCGCATCGGCGGCGACGGCGGATCGAGGCCGCAACAGAGGGTGATGGTGGCGGAGGACTTCTCATACTTCCAGGAAAAGGTCCCGGGCCTGTTCTATTTCGTCGGCGTGACGCCGAGGGACCAGGACATGGCGGCGGCCGCTCCGAACCACTCGCCGCGCTTCCATATCGACGAATCGGGACTGCTGCAGGGCGCGCGCTCGCTGGCGGCGCTGGCCGTGGATTTCCTCTCCGGCCGCTAGCCGGGTGTTGAAAGACTTGATGGCCGAACAAACCACCAGGATACAAAGGCACCAAGAAAAAGTGACCGTGCTTCTAGGATCCCATTTGCATCCCTTCGTGTCTTGGTGGTTAATTTTTCTGTTTTTCGCCCCGTACCCTCCGCGTTCTCTGCCAGCGTCAACAAGCTGCTAGGCGTTCAACCGCGAACGCTTTGATTGCAGTGCCCCCCTGATGCCGGGCTCAATGTCGTACTGAGCCCGCAACGGTCGGATCAGGCACCCTCCAGAGCTCTCCGTCCTTCATGACTCCGAGAATCCTGCTCTGGTCCTGCAGGACGGTGACGTCTTCCAGCGGATCACCGTCGACGAGCAACAGGTCGGCCAGAAAGCCCGCCTTGACCTGACCCAGGCGGTCGCCCATGCCCATGATCTCGCCGCCGAGTTTCGTCGCCGCGATGATCGCATCCATGGGTGTGAACCCGAGCAGATTTACGAAGTGTGCAATGTCGCGGGCATCGGTGCCGACCGGGTTCCAGGCGAACCCATAGTCGCCGCCGATCAGGATGCGCACGCCGCGCCGCTTCAAGTCCTTCATACTCTCGATTCCTTGCTCGAGTTCCCGGCCGGTTCCGCGCTTCTCGGCGACTTCGCGGGTAATCCCCCAGGGCCCCGCTTCATTGAGCGTGGTATAGAGATGGCCGAGCACCGGCGCCACGAAAACCCGATCCTTCTGCGCTTCCAACCGGTCCTTCGCTTCCTCGTCGAGGAGCGTGGCGTGATAAATGACTTCCACGCCGTGCCGCAGGCACATCTTCACCGATTCGGCGCTGCGGGCGTGGGCTGCCACCCGCTTGCCGTGGGCACGGGCCACGTCGCAAACGGCAGCGACCTCGGTCTCGGTCATCACCGTCGTATCGGCGCGCGATGCAGGCACTCCGTCATCCCCCGACACGTTTATCTTCAGGGTATCCGCGCCTTCGCGCACCATCTCCCGCGAGAAGCGCCGAAACTCTTCCGCACCGTTGCAGACCACGCCGAAGTTCTCGCGATACATGTGATAGAGACGCACATCGCCGAGACCCGATGTGACGGTCATTTCCGGACTTGCCGCCAGCGTTCTGGGACCGGGAAGATCGCCGTTGTCGATGGCGTTGCGAAGCGCAATGTCCAGCCTGGGTTTGGCTGAAGCGGCGCTGAAGCAACTGGTAAAGCCGGCGTCGAGCATGCGCCGCGCGTTGCGCGCGGTGCGCAATATATGCTCTTCGGGCGGAATGAATCCGAGCTCGACCGACTGGGCGAAATCGGTAAACGAAAGATGCGAATGCGCCTCGATGAGCCCGGGCATCAGCGTTGCGCCCTGGCCCTCGACGACCCTTGCGTTGCCGAACGCAAGCGAGGCGGCGGCCGGAACGACCGCCGCTATCCTGTCGCCTTCGACGAGCACAGAACCGGCGAACGCGGGGTTGCCGGTACAGTCCAGAACTCTGACGTTCCTGAAGAGCGTCGCTTTCATGGTCGAGCAATTCCTGAGCGGTTTCTCGGCATCTACAGGTTCTCGATGTACATCCGGTTCCAGGTCGGGCTGATGATCACCTGATTGACGCACACGTGCGGCGGCATCTGTGCAATGAAACGGATGGTGTTGCCGAGGTCTTCGGGCTGGAGCATGCGCGCGCGGTCTTGCTGGCTCGGAGGGACCGGGCGCCGGTCCATGATCGGCGTGGCTACTTCCGCCGGGCAGATTGCGCAAGCGCGGATGCCGTTCGCGCACTCCTCCATGTTGATGGTCTCGGTCATTGCTGTGACGGCGTGTTTGCTGGCGTTGTAGGCAGCGCCGGTCAGCTTCGGATGGAAGATGCCGGCCCAGGAGGAAACGTTGATGACCAGGCCGTCTTTCCTCGCGCGCATCGACGGCAGCACCGCAAGGGTGGTGTAGAACGAGCCGTCGAGGTTGATGCCGATCACTTCCTTCCAGCCCTCGACGGTCTGGCTCTTCCAGTAGCGGTTCGGCACGTTCAATCCTGCGCTGTTGACGAGGATGTCGACGCGCGCATGGCGGCCGAGGATGGCGCCTGCCGTTTTTCTCACGGCTTTCGCGTCCGCGACATCCAGCACCTCGACTTCGGACTTGCCACCCATGATGCGGATCTTTTCCGCCTCCAGCGCCAGTACTTCCTTGCGGCGTCCCGACATGACCACCGTCGCCCCCGCATCCGCCAGCGCCTTGGCGCCGGCCAGGCCGATCCCCGTTCCCGCGCCTGTAATCCAGGCTACTTTTCCCGTCAGCGATATCATTACGCCTCCTCTTGTTTCGCGAACGCCGAGTCCTTCTTCTCCACTGGGTGCATGCGCGCAAAGGTTTCGCGCAGGGCTTGCGCCGATTCCGCCACAGCGCGCTTCGCCGCGTCCACAGCGCCGCCCATGAGGTAGAAGCCGTGGATCATGCCCTCGTAATTGACGAGCCGCACGCGGTTGCCGGCCTCGATCAGCCGCTTTGCGTAATCCACGCCCTCGTCGCGCAGCGGATCGTAGCCTGCCACCAGCACCAGCGACGGCGGCAGATTCGCGAGGTCGTCGGCAACCAGCGGCGCGAAGCGGAAATCGTTCGAGTCCGCCCGGCTGCGCCGGTAATGCTTGAAGAACCAGGTGATGGTGTTGCGGCTCAGCACGTAGCCCTCGGCGAATTTGTAGTGCGAGGGCGTCTCCGGTTCCGGCGCTGCGCAGGGATAGATCAGGAGCTGGAACGCGAGCTTCGGATGGCCGGCATCGCGCGCCAGGATGGCCACCACCGTCGCCAGGTTTGCCCCGGCGCTGTCCCCGCCTACCGCGATGGCTTGCGGATCCGCGCCGAACTCCAGCGCGTGCAGAGCCACCCATTTCAACGCCGCCACGCAATCCTCAACCGCTGCGGGAAACTTGTGCTCGGGCGCCAGCCGGTAGTCCGCCGAGACGACGATGCAGTCGGCCTGGTTGGCCAGCATCCGGCAGACGGAATCGTGGGTGTCGAGCGAGCCGATGACGAAGCCGCCGCCGTGGAACCACAGCAGCACCGGCAGTCTTTCACCGGCCTTGATCTCGCGCGGCGCGTAGATGCGGATCGGGATAGGGCTGCCGGGACCGGGAATGCGCCGGTCCTCGGTCCTGAAAATCGGCTCCTTGACCGCCAACTTGGCGACCCGCAGCAGGTATTGGCTGCGCGCCTCATCGGGAGTGAGCTGCCATAACTCCGGGGCATTGGCCTTCTTTACCAGGCCGATGACGAATTCGATCTGCGGATCAAGCGGCATGCATTTCCTCTCTCAAAATCACTCTCACCGCGGAGGACGCAGAGGACGCGGAGGAAAAACGAAAACGAAGAAAAGAAAATTGGGGACAAAAGCAAGGTAACTGTTCGCTAACCTCTGCCGCCAATGTTCCTTGCAATGGATCATGAGCCAATGAGATGTTTCCGCCCCAGCTTGTTTTCTTGCTCTTGCTTTTCCTCCGCGTCCTCTACGTCCCCGCGGTTGGCGTTTCGCTTTATTCAGATTGAATCTCCGTGCGTCCCTGGTCGGCCGGCGTCGGGTACAGGAGCTTGAACGTGCCGGTCGCCTTTGCCAGCAGTGTTCCGTCCTCGCTGCGCAGTTCGCCCTCGGAAAAAATCAACGAGCGGCCGGCACGCTGGGCGCGGCCTTCGGCGAGCACCGGCCCGCCCGCAGCAGCAATGAAGTTTACTTTGATCTCGACGGTCAGCGCTCCGTTGCATCGTTCATCGAGCGAGCGTCCCGCGCTCGCCAGCGCCACGTCGAGCAGCGTCATCAGCGCGCCGCCATGCACCGAGCCCCAACTGTTCTCGAACTCCGGCCGGGCAGCGAGCCGCATGCGCACCACACCGCCGCGCTTCTCGAGAAGCTCCAGACCGAGGTGCTCCACGAAAGGAACATGGATGTCGAAGCCTGTCGCCGCCTTTGTCATGGCGTTACATCGCGACCAGTCCGCCATCGACGGCGACGATCTGGCCGGTAATGTAAGCGGAGGCATCGGATGCCAGCAGCACTGCGAGGCCCTTCAGATCGTAATCCGTTCCCAGTCTTTTCATCGGCGTGATTTCCAGGATGATCTGCTCGGCCTTGTCGATCATTCCCTGCGACATCTTCGACGGAAATACACCAGGCGCGATGGCGTTCACCGTGATCCCGTGATGCGCCCATTCCACCGCCAGGGAGCGGGTGAAGTTAACCACCCCGCCTTTGCTCGCGTTGTAGGCGATCGTGGGCATCATGCGCGGATCGGTGCCCACCAGCCCGGCGATCGAGGCGAGGTTGATGATCCGTCCGTACTTGCGTGGAATCATGCTGAGTTTCGCAACTGCCTGGCTCGCCAGGAACACCGCGGTCAGGTTCAGGTTGATCACCTTGTACCAGGCGTCCAGCGGATGATCCTCGGCCGGCGCGCCCCAGGCTGCGCCGGCGTTGTTCACCAGAATATCGATCTGGCCATGGCTCTTCAGCACCTGTTCGACCATCGGCCTGACCGATGCGGTGTCCTGAAGGTCGTTGACGACCGTCAGCGCGTCGACGCCAAAACCCTTGAGATGCGCCTTTGCCTCGGCCAGTTCGCCCGCCTTGCGGGCGGTGATCGCTACCTTTGCACCCATTTCCCCGAGGGCTTCAGCGATTTGCAACCCGAGTCCGCGCGAGCCGCCGGTGATCAGCGCGGTCTTGCCGCTCAGGTCAAACAGTTTCTTCACATTCATGAAAAATCCTTTTTTGCCACAGAGGTCACAGAGGTCACAGAGAACACAGAGGAAAAGCAAGGGCAAGAAAACGGGCTGAGTGAAAATCTTCCATTGGCCCATGATCCTCCGCAGAAAAACTTGGCGGCACATGTTCGCGATCGGTTACCTCGTCTTTATCCCCAACTTGCCGTCTCTCGTTTTTGTCTTTCCCCTGTGTCCTCTGTGGCTAAGAAAAGAGTCAAACGACTTCGAAAAGGCCGGCGGCGCCCATGCCGCCGCCGATGCACATGGTCACCACGACGTACTTGACACCGCGGCGCTTGCCTTCGATCAGCGCGTGCCCAACCAGGCGGCTGCCGGTCACACCGTAGGGATGTCCGACCGCGATTGAGCCACCGTTGACATTGAGGCGGTCGTTGGGAATGCCGAGCTTGTCCCGACAGTAGATGACCTGCACGGCGAACGCCTCGTTCAGTTCCCACAGGCCGATGTCCTCGATTCTCTTCCCGGTCTGCTTCAGGAGTTTGGGCACAGCGAATACCGGGCCGATGCCCATTTCGTCGGGCTCGCAGCCGGCGACCGCGAAACCGCGGAAGAGGCCCATCGGCTTGAGGCCTTTCCTGGCCACCATCCGGTCGCTCATCAGCACCTGCGCCGACGCGCCGTCGGAAAACTGGCTGGCATTGCCGGCGGCGATCACGCCGCCCTCGATCGCCGGCTTGATCTGCGACACGCCCTGGTAATTGGTATCGGGCCGGATGCCTTCGTCCTCGGTCGCCGTGACTTCCTTGACCGACTCCTGCCCGGTGTTCTTGTCGACGACCTTCATGCGTGCGGAAATCGGGACGATTTCGTCCCTGAACTTGCCCTCGGCGCGCGCCTTGGCCGCCTTCAGCTGGCTGTCAACGCCGTAACGGTCCTGCACCTCGCGGCTGATCCTGTAGCGCTTCGCGACGTTCTCCGCGGTGGCCAGCATCGGCCAGTAGATCTCCGGCTTGTTCTGGGTCAGCCAGGACTCGGCAAGCATGTGTTTGTTCATTTCGTTCTGCACGCAGGAGATCGATTCGACTCCGCCGGCAACGAAAATCTCCGCCTCACCGGTCAGGATACGCTGGGACGCCAGGGCGACGGTCTGCAGCCCCGATGAGCAAAAGCGGTTGACCGTCATGCCCGAAACCGTGACCGGCATTCCAGCACGGATCGCAATCTGCCGCGCGATGTTCTGACCGGTGGCGCCTTCCGGAGTGGCGCAGCCCATGATCACGTCCTCGACTTCGGCGGGATCGAGCTTCGCGCGTTCCAGCACCGCCTTGACCACGTGCCCTCCCATGGTGGCACCGTGGGTCATGTTGAGCGCGCCCTTCCAGCTCTTGCATAGCGGCGTGCGCGCCGTCGAAACTATTACTGCATCCATGATGACTCCTTTGGAAAGCGTGAAGGTGCGAATGAGTGAATGAGTGAAGGGTAAGAGCGTTAAAGGCGGTAAGGCTTTCACCCTTCACCCTTCACACCTTCACACCTTCACTCATTCACACCTTCACGCTATCAACTATTGAACTTTTTTCCCTCGGCGGCAAGTTTCTCGAGCAGTGGAGCCGGTATCCAGAACTCGCCGTGAACTGAGTGGAAACGCCGCACCGACTCCAGGACCTTGTCCAGGCCAACGGTGTCGGCATAAAGCATCGGCCCGCCGCGATAGCGCGGGAACCCGTAGCCGTAGATGTAGACGATGTCGATGTCGGATGCCCGCAGTGCGATGCCCTCTTCCAGGATATCTGCGCCTTCGTTGACCAGCGCGTAGATGCAGCGCTCGAGGATCTCCTGGCCGGAGATTTCGCGGCGCTTGATCCCCGCCTCCTTCGAGGCCTTCACAATCAGCGCCTCGACTGCGGGATCGGGAATTGGCGTGCGATCGCCGGCCTCATAGCGGTACCAGCCTGCGCCGGTCTTCTGTCCGAAGCGTCCGAGTTCGCAAATCTGGTCCGCCACCTTTGAATAACGCAGGTGCGGCCGCCGAGTCGCGGCCTGGCGCTTGCGGATGTACCAGCCCACGTCGAGCCCGGCGAGGTCGCCGACGCGGAACGGGCCCATGGCGAAGCCGAAATCCTCGATCACCTTGTCCACCTGCTGTGGGAGCGCTCCCTCCTCGAGCAGGAACCCGGCTTCGCGGAAGTAGCCGTGCAGCATGCGGTTGCCGATGAAGCCGTCGCACACGCCGGCGACCACGCCGACCTTCTTGATGGTCTTGGAAAGTTTCATCGCCGTTGCCAGTGTCTCCTTCGAGGTGTTCGCGGCGCGCACCACCTCCAGCAGCTTCATCACGTTGGCAGGGCTGAAGAAATGCAGCCCCAGCACGTCCTGCGGCCGCGACGTGGCGGCGGCGATCTCATTGACGTCCAGTGTCGAAGTATTGGTGGCGAGGACGGCACCCGGCTTGGCGGCCTTGTCGAGCTTCTCGAACACCTGTTTCTTGACCGCCATGTCCTCGAATACGGCTTCGATCACGATATCGGCGTCCTTGATGTCTTCGTAGCGGGTCACACCCTTGAACAATCCCATGCGTTTGTCCATGACATCCTGGCTCAACCGGCCCTTCGACACAGTTGCGGCGTAGTTCTTGCGCACGACGTTCAGGCCCTTGTCCAACGCCTCCTGGTTCACCTCCAGCACCTTCACCGGAATGCCGGCATTGGCGAAGTTCATCGCGATGCCGCCGCCCATCGTGCCGGCGCCGATCAGCGCCGCGGACTTGATCTCGCGCGCCGGCGTGTCCTCGGGCACATCGGGAATTTTGGCTACCTGGCGCTCGGCAAAGAACAGGTGCCTCAGCGCGCGCGACTCGCTGGTCTTGACCAGTCTCTCGAACTGCTGGCGCTCGAACGCAATTCCCTTGGCAAAGGGCTGGTTGACGGCAGCTTCGACGCAGGCAACGATTGCCTGCGGCGCGGGGTAGCCGCGCCAGTCCTTGGCTACGCGGCTACGTGCCTGCTCGAAGAACTCCGCAGCCGGGCGGTCCAGCGCCACGGGGAGCTGGCTGGCGCGCCGCACGACGCTCCTGCCCTCCCTGGCGAGGCGGTTGGTGAATGTGAGCGCGGCGGCGCGCAGGTCGCCGGAGACGACCTCGTCCACCATGCCTAACTCCCCGGCCTTCTCGGTGGAAATCGGATCGCCGGCGATCATCAGGTCGAGCGCTTTCTCGGCGCCGATCAGCCGCGGCAGGCGTTGGGTGCCGCCCGCGCCCGGCAGGATACCGAGCTTGACCTCGGGCAGCGCAATCTGCGCGCCGGGAAGCGCGACGCGATAATGGCACGCGAGTGCAAGCTCGAGGCCTCCGCCCATGGTCGGCCCATGGATCGCCGCCACGATCGGCTTGGTCACCGTGTCCATGTAGGCGAGCACGTCGGGCAGCTTGGCCTTGCCGGGATCGTAACCGCCTCCGAATTCGCTGATGTCCGCCCCGCCGGAGAAGTTGCGGCCCGCGCCGATGATCACGAACGCACGCACGTGCGGATCGTGGTCACCGTCCTTGAGCGCATCGAGGATGTCCTGCACAACGCCTTTGTTCACCGACAGCGCGTTGACCGGCGGATTATTCAGCGTAATGACACCCACGCTGCCCTGCCTCTGGTACTCGACTAAACGGGTCATTTTCAAAACCTCAGATCTTTAAACGCAAAGGACGCAAAGGTACGCGAAGGAAAACCGAAACGAGATGGACAGTGGATTCAAGTGTATCGCGCATGTCAGGACAAGATAATTTTTCCGAGTATTACGTTTGACTCTTAACTACCGCCCGGCTCTTGAATTCCTTTGCATTCCTTTGCGTCCTTTGCGTCCTTTGCGTTGAACGAGTTTCGCCTTTTTATACTTCCAGCCATTCCTTGCGGATGGCCTCGTTTGCCTTGAGGTCTTCGGGCGTGCCCTCGAACACGATCCGGCCGTGCCCCATGACGTAGAGCCGCTGCGAGATCCTTAGCGCGATGGTGAGCTTCTGCTCGACCAGCAGGATGGACACGCCGCGGTTTTTGATTTCCTCGAATAGGCGCGCCACCAGCTCGACAATCTTCGGCGCCAGGCCTTCGGTCGGCTCGTCGATCATCACCAGATCGGGATCGCCCATCAGAGTGCGGCAAAGTGTGAGCATCTGCTGCTCGCCGCCCGACATCACGCCCGCGAGCGCATCGGTGCGCTCGCGCAGCATCGGAAACAGCTTGAACATGTCTTCGACGTTCCAGCGGCCGCTACGGCGCGCATTCTTCATTCCCAGCATCAGATTCTGCCTGACGGTGAGCGTCGGAAAGATATCGCGATTCTCCGGCACGTAGCCCAGGCCCTTGCGCGCGATCATATAGGTCTTCAGCCCGTTGATCTCCTCGCCTTTGAACTTGACCGAACCGGCCGAATCCACCTGTCCCATGATCGATTTGATTGTGGTCGAGCGTCCCACGCCGTTGCGCCCCAACAGGCTGACGATCTCGCCCTCGCGCACGTTCAAACGTACCCCATCCAGGATATGGCTCTTGCCGTAGTACGCGTGAAGATCTTTAACTTCTAACATTCAAACCCTTTTTGCCACAGAGGCCACAGAGAACTCGGAGGAAAACCAGAGACAAAGAAAATCTGTGCCTCTGAAAAAAGACGGAAATCTGGTTCATTTTTTCTCTGTGTTCTCTGTGTCCTCTGTGGCTAAATATGTTCTTAGTGCTGTTCGGTCCCGAGATAGGCTTCCTGCACCGCCTTGTTGCCGCGTATCTCCCGGGGCGTCCCGCTGGCGATCACCTCCCCGTAGACCAGCACCGAGATGCGGTCGGCGAGATTGAATACGACGCTCATGTCGTGTTCCACCATCACCAGGGTCTTACCCTCGGTGACGTTGCGGATCAGTTCCACTGCCTCGCCGGTTTCGCTGCGGCTCATTCCCGCGGTCGGTTCATCCAGCAGGATAACGTTGGCTCCGCCCGCGATAGTGACGCCGATCTCCAACGCCCGCTGCTCGGCATAGGTCAGCACGCCGGCCGGCCGGTCGCGGCGCGTTGCCATGCCGATGCGCTCGACGATCTCGTCGGTCCTGCCGCGCACTTCCTTGAGCGCGCCGACGCGGTGCCAGAACGAATACTTGTACCCTAGCGACCACAGGACTGCGCAGCGCAAATTCTCGTACACCGACAGGCGGGGGAATATATTGGTGATCTGGAAGCTGCGCGACAGTCCCCTGCGGTTTACCAGGTGCGGCTCCAGCCCGGTGATGTCCTCGCCGTGCAGATCGATACGACCGGCACTCACCGGAAAACGGCCACTGATCAGGTTGAATAACGTGGATTTGCCGGCGCCGTTCGGGCCGATGATGGCATGGCGCTCTCCCCTTGCTATCGCCATGTTCACCCCGTTGATGATCGAGGTGCGCCCGAAGCTCTTGCGTACCTCGCTCAGTTGCAGGGCTGGGCTGGTCATACCAGCCCTTTCATCTGCAGTTCGGCAGTGATGCCGTCCCAGGCGCGCCTCACGATTCGGGTCGCCGTGTAAAACATAGCGATGCCGGCCGCAAGCACGACCAGCGTGCCGATCCAGAACGTGGCCTGGGCGGGATCGAGTGTGACGCCGAAAAACGAGAACGCCTTGTTCGCCGCTTCTCTGGCCTCAAAGTGATAAATCATCTCGATCCGGGCGAAGAACCCCAGCAACATTGCCAGTCCGGCGCCACCCGAAGCCGAAAACCCAGGCAACAGACGTTTTTACCCCCCTGCGTTCCC
>JACXTT010001671.1_pt1 | contig 36479 bp, 33 predicted proteins | sample 9270951 | NCBI WGS metagenome assembly JACXTT01 (sample SAMN15532306, study PRJNA645909) | rock metagenome | isolation source: weathered quartz diorite | place: Puerto Rico | collected 2017-06-21 | reverse complement strand
TAGCTTCGATGGGGGGAATATTCGACGGGCCTAAAAATGTTGGCATTATAAGCGCCCTGGCATTTTTGTATAAAGTATATAATTCGCGTTCGTCAATAAAGCCACCAAAAATCACATGAGCATCCATTCCAAGTGCTTTTACATGATTTTTTATATGTGTTAAATTCCCTTTATCGCTTCCGCAAAAAAATAGTTTATAATCGGGGTACTGCTCGTTGAATTTTTGAAATGCATTTACCAAATTATAATGGTTTTTATGTGCCCAAAACTGCGCCGGGTAGAAAAAGAATTGTTGCTCTTGAAGGGTAAATTGTTTTAAAATGCCGGTCTGAGTTTCGGCTGACAATTGCATTTCAACGAAGGTATCCGAACAAAAAATGGGTAGTATCTTTACCTTATCCGGATTGATATTTAAATATTGAACCAGTTCTGCCTTCCCGGTTTCCGTTTCACAAAAAACCATTAAAGCGTACGGCATAACCGTCACATACCAGTCATTCCTTTTTTGAAAGCCATCATCGCCGGTTATTTCGGGGAATGCTGGGATGGTATAGTGTGCCAGGTCCCAGTTATTTAGAATAAATGGCATACCGTCGATAACACGAGAGGCTGGCAAAGGGTAAAAGATGACGCCGACTCCCTGTTTTTTTAAATATGATGTGGCATTCGCATCCTTAATGTTCTTTTCTTTTTGATCTATCACGTCGATAGCCCCTTTGAACATACTACTGGAAATCAGTTTAAGGAGCTTTCTTGTTGCTTTAGAGAAAAAAGATATGCCGTGGAGGTGAGGTTTAAGATGAATGGAGGGCTTATTAAAGCCGGATAATTTATCAGCAGATAAAAAAACGATATCAATACCCTTATTAAAATTGAAATTGTCAATACCGGTTATCAAAGTATTGACATAGCTATAAGTTCCCCCCGAATGCTTGTCAATAGGCCCATTTACCCAAACACCTATCTTCATTACATTTTTTTCAAAATAAACACTGCATTCCAACTGTTTAACCCTGGTTTCTCGTTCGTAAGCCAGTCGTTTACTCCAAGCAGCTTAAACTTATTTTCTATCAAAAATTCTATTTCACTTAAAAAAAGGTAACGCATTTTATGTGTTTCTTTTATTTCGATAACTGCCGGTGAATTAACGTGAGTAATCCAAATGGAATAATTAACATCAACTATATTTTCCAGGGAGTTTAGTTCAGGCTCGGCTAATCGCGTTACGTTAATTTCGCTATCCGACATTCGTTTTATTCTCACAACCGGAGGATCCGACATTACACCCGGGCCATACCAGCAATCAAAAATAAAAACGCCGCCCGGCTCCAAATGAGTGTATGCTGTATTAATTACTTCGTGAAGATCACTGTTTGTTACCTGGTAGCTGACAACGTGAAAGAGCGATACAACAACATCAAAAGTTTTATTAAGATTGAAAGAACGGATATCCCCGTTAAAAAAATCTAATTGATTACTTATGTCTTGAGGAATATTATTTATGGCCTGGCTTACCATTTCTTCAGACAGGTCAACTCCTGTAACGTTGTACCCCAACCGCGCAAACGCATAATCGTGCTTCCCGGTTCCGCAACCCAGGTTTAACAATTTATTGGCTGATGTAGTATGCTGTTTGATTAATTCATTTACATATTGAGCTTCTGAACTATAATCCTTATCCTGGTACAAAAGGTCATAGTATTGCGCATATAAGCCGAAACGGTCCATTAGTTTGTTAATTTGTTATTGTAATACACTTTTAACCTTTTCAGTTACTGTTTCTATCTGGCCATTTGTAAGGGCCATTCCTCCTGGTAAGTAAAACCCCATTCTTGCCATATTTTCTGCAACTGGATATTTTTCATTGCGGAACAGGCCCATTTCATTAAATACGGGCTGCTCATGCATGTTCCAGAAAAAAGGCCTGGTGCCTATTTTTTCCTTAGCAAGCCTGGCCATAATTATCTCAGCATTTAAGCCGTAACCGGCTTTTACCATTACCCCATAAACCCAATAGATATTATCGGCGTAATGTGTATGTTCAACTGGTAAAGTAATTTGCTCAATGCCCTTCAGTAAGGCGGTATATTTTGCCCCCATGTTCCTCTTTATTTGAACAAACTCGTCCAGTCGTTCCAGCTGCGCCAACCCCATAGCTCCCTGCAAATTCGTCATCCTGAAGTTGAAACCAAGCTCATGATGAATGAATCGTTTATTAGCCACAAAACATAAATTACGGAGTGAGCGGCATTTTTCCGCTAGCGCTTCATCATCTGTAAGTATCATGCCACCTTCGCCGGTTGTAATATGTTTATTGGCATAAAAACTGAACGTGCTTATATCGCCGAAACTGCCGCAGGGTTTCCCTTTATAGGTTTGCCCATGCATTTCTGCAGCGTCTTCAATAATATAAAGGCCATGCTTTTCGGCTAACTTCTGCAAAGGATCCATATCAACTGGCAAGCCGTAAATGTGTACGGCCATTATCGCCTTTGTATTTTTATTGATCTTGTCTTCGACCTGGTTTATATCCATGTTCCAGGTAATGGGGTCTGCATCAACCAACACCGGTTTGGCACCGGCTCTTATTACGGCGGCAGCACATGATATAATGGTGAAAGTTGGCATAATTACCTCATCCCCTTTGCCTATTCCTAATACCAATACTGCGGCATCAATGGCTGCCGACCCATTGCATACAGCAACCCCGTATTTTCTGCCCATTTTTGCGGCAAATTGCTCCTCAAATTTGGTTACATAAGGCCCTTCAGATGATATCCAGCCCGAATCAATACAGTCATTCAAATACTTTTTTTCATTGCCATTAAGCAAAGGTTCGCTAACCGGAATAAATGACATTTATGCTTTTTTATTAAAATTCATGATTAAATAGGTTATCTCTGTTTAGGGATAAACCTTGTTTTGTCTTCTTCACCCGCGTAAGGCCCTTGTTTAACCTCTATCATTTCGGTTTCTTCCAGCATTTCAAAGCCATGACCCCCGGTAGCCAGTAAAATAGTATCGCCGGTTTCAAGGGTGCGGCTGTCTACATAAACTTGGTCGTCGCTATAGAAATCTACGCGCACTTTGCCTTTTTTGATAAACAATACTTCTTGTGTATAATGAACTTCGCGCGGAACAGGGTTATGCACATGCGGCTCAATGAGCTTTCCCGAAGGGTGCTTCATATAAGCTAATTGCTGCGAAAGGTGATTTGGTGTAAAAAAATGTATGCCAGGCTCATTAAAGCTACTTGAAATGATAATAGCAAACAATTGATCTTTATGGCTAATAGTTTCTATCATCGTTAATTCCCCTTCGTTGTAATTGGGTCAAACTGACATATTCGATTTTTAAACATTTTGATTATTTTAAAAAGAAGGTTATACTTTTTTTGAATTTATTCCGGTATTGAATACTCAACTTGTTTTTTAAAGATGTTAAATAAGGGCCACTGAAAAATGCTTCTATTTGTTTTTTTGCTTTTCGGTCCTCTATTGTATCTATTCTTTCCAACTCAAAGCAGTCGAATTTAAAGTTATTGGTATAACTATTTTCAAGGCTATCTTTATGTGTGCCGCTGCCATCAAAACCAATATTATTGATGAGTGAAACGGGCGGATATAGCGTTAATTTATTATGCAAAAAGGCTGACGCATACCATCTGATGGCCCATGAATCAATGGTACCTGCGATCTGTTCTTTTAACAATGATATGTAATTGTAGGTATTATTAAAATTGAACTCCTTTGTCAAATTTTCTTTCACAAGTTTATCTAAAAGTAAAGCGGCATCAGGCTCAAATAAATCCCAACCCCTTTTCCATGTAGCCCAACCCCAGCAATCGGCGCCTTTTAAAAAAAAGGGAGATTTGATTGCTTTTTTTACCGGATACATAAATCCATGTATTGAGATTACAGGTTTGTCATTTTCATAAGTATTCAGATACTCATTCATGTAGTTCAAAAAAAAAGGATGGGTAACAAGGTCATCTTCCAAAACAATTACTTTGCCATGTTTATCTATTACTTCTGTAACTCCATGTATAACAGAATTTGCCAACCCTTTGTTAGTGTCCGATTCAATGATAACCGTTTCCCTGCACCACGTTTTTTTTTTAATTAAATCTCTTGTCTGCTTTATACTTTCCAGTGCATCAGCCGGCATGTTATCCTTTGGGCCATCAGCGTAAATATAAAGCAATGATTCATTGGCAAGATAATTTGCAGCAAGCGCGTTTAGTGTTTGTTCGGTGTGCCATGGCCTATTGTAAACAAATAGTACTATAGGGGCTAATTGCATGCTATATTCCTAAACAATTATTTGCCTTGTAAAATATTGTCGTGCACTTTAAATAATTCACGGCAGGAGCGATGCCCCAGAAATCAAGCTTTTTAAATCCGTTCTCGCTCAAAACACCAAATGCCCGATCATATTCTTTTCTGTCAGCATCGTCAAGTATAATCACACCGCCCTTTTTTAGGGCGGCAATACTATTGATGCAGCAATTTATCCGATCCCTTCCATCCACAATAACCACATCGTATTGTTTATCGGTTTTTAGAGGATATTTACAATAATCCTGGCCGTAAGTCAATTCACAATAGAACAGGCGAACATTCGCCGGCATCATGCCAGTAATTTTTTCAAACCAAAATCTATCATTTTCAACGCTGGTTACTGAAGCCACTCTATTGGCATAATAAAGCGTTGAGTTCCCGCTGCCAAATTCAAAAATATCAAATTCTTTTTGCAATCGTTTACCAATAAACTCAATAAACGGATAGGTTACCCATGGCAAAGGATTATTGGCCAAATCAACAATATTTGAGGTAGCAATTGAATTCGTCCAACCAATATCGTGTAAGTAACCTCCTGTTTTAAAACCCAATAACTCACGCTCCGTATTATTTTCGCTTGTAATCAAGAAGAGTAACTTTTCGCGACCCAGGAGTGTGGTTAAGCTTTTGTACAGCGCCTTTTTCAATAACGACTTCATACTGGTATCCAATTAACATCCATATGGTCAGCTATCCCTGTGGGATACTCTTTCCCTTCTTTAAAGCCAAGCCAAAATTCAGGAGCGAATATTTGCTTGCTTTTATTGTTGTTTAGCCAAGCGCCCCACCAGCTAAATGAACTGTTTGACAAAACGCAGATATCTGCATTTATTAAAAACTGCAAATCAATAATTTCGCTATTGGTTGATATATATTTGTTGACCATATAATCAAATTCTTTCTCAATATAAGACGGGTCATCCGAAATGAAAATATATTGAACGTTAGTATCACCAATAATATCTATCACTTTTTTGTAATAACTTAATGGTAATGATAGGTCCGAGTCAACGTAGTCACCTCGCCTGACATGTATAACTGCCTTTCTTTTTGAAACCATAAGTTGTTTTTTAACCTGTTCAAAAGCGGCAGTATGCACCTCGTTGATATTGTATAACTTCCTTATTTCATCTTTAAAATCCTCAAAGTAGCTTTCAGAATGAAAAAAGCCATCGTAAAGAGCGTTGTTTTTTAGTTGTTTAAGAGCATACCTTATTGGCATTTGATTGGAGATGGTAATTTTTCTTCCAAAAAGCAACACCTGGTGAAGAAACTTATAGAATATTTTTTTTGCATGTACGCGAAAAATATTTTTATACCCATCTATAGAGAATATGTGGTTATCCAGGAATACCAGCGAGTCGTTTTTAACCTCAAAATATTGAGGAAGCATAAAGCTTTCGATGCTTTTATCTAAATAAAAAGTGGTATCAAGCCTTTTTGATGCGGAATAAATAAATGCATATTGAAAAAGTTGGTTTCCCAGTCGGCCTTCTAATCTTACGGCTATCATTTTAAGAACTTAAACTCCCTTTTTAACTTGCTGACAGCTCTTTGAAATAATGTTGGTTTCGGATAAATGACGTTTACTATTTTCTCCTGTAATTTATGGTAGAATTCATTTTTGGAACCCTTTTCGACTAATTTAAGCGGCTTTTTTTTTAGATTATGGTACCATGAATACATGCCATTACCCATCATGTATTTTAGAAATTTTTCATCTATAATATCATAAAACGGAAAAAGAGCATGCGTTATCTTTAGCGAAACCGACCATAAATTCGCTTCCGCATCGCGCATCCAGTATGAATTTTGATAATCGAGCCGATGATAGTAAAAAGTGTCTTTTAACACCGTCATTTTAGCGCCTGTTATAGCCTGCCTGAGGCCGAATGTCCAGGTATCAAGTGCGCCGACGCCCTCTGCGTAGCCCTTTGCGTTTAGCCAACTCTGTTTAGTAAAAAGGTAATTACCGTGCTGACCTGGTGTGTTTTCTCCAGAGAGGTAACTTTGCAACCCAATTTCACCATCGGGTAATGCCCATACATATTCTGGGATATATTTATCATTCAAGAAGTAATGCTGATATTGAAATGAAGCTACGTCAGATTTATTTTCAATTAAATGTTTTTTCAACAAAGCAATACTTGACGGCGCCAAAACATTATCCGCATCCAGGCAAAACAAAAGCTGATGCCTGGAATGCTCCACCGCCGTATTGCGGGCGGCAGCCCCGCCTTTATTTCTATCGTGGGAAATAATGATAATTACGGGGTACTTTTTTTTGAGGCTTATTAATATGCTTGCGGTATTATCATTTGAAAAATCATTTACAATAATCAATTCATCGCCATCTTCAAAATTTGTTTCCATAATGGAATCGACCGACTCGGCTATGGTTTCGGAACAGTTATAGGCTGGAATGAAAAAAGAAATATTATTCATTAATTATATCTCGTACGGTTCGAAAATGAATCGATAATCATCTAATGTTATTAACAGGGATTCGGGTATATATGCCAAAATTGATCTTATCTCTATATTTTAAAATCGGGCTTTCAATAAATTTATATAGATAGATCGATCCGAAAATTGAAATTGGGAGGTACAATAGCAGATCAATATTTTTTACCATTTGAACATTGACCATGTTTTTTATAATATGGTTGTTAATAAATGGCATGATATAATCCTGCATCGGCGTTAAATTAATCAAATACAATGAATAGGAGATTAAACTTAAGTAAGTCACCATTTTAAATATAAAACCCTGACCTGTTTTGTAGTTACTTAAAAATGGCAGCATAAGTAATGTTCCTATAGAATTCAGGCTTAGAAAGAAAACGGACTGGTAAAAGCCCAACATCTCGTTTTGTCCCGGTGCGAAGGCTTTGTTAATTACCAAAATAGCAATCCCAATAATTAGTTTCAATTCATTTCTTATCATCCACCTTTCATGATAAAAGACGGCAAATAACGCACCTAAAACGCCGTACATTAAACTATCCAGCCGGGTGATAACCTGCATCCGTAACAGGAGCGCAAATTTATACTCGTTAATTGGAAAGTTTGTAAAGTACCTTTCCATTCTAATTGCTGTTGAAAACAATATCACAACAACTGAGATGATCAAAATGGAAGTAAAAACTTTGATTTTGAAGAATCTGATAAATATAAATATCAAGAAAGGAATTAATAAATAAAACCACTCTTCAACGCTTAAACTCCATGCTTCAATAAAGAAACCCGGGTGCGGGGTATATATATTTTGCGAGAAAATATAAAACCTTTTAAAAGTAGGCGCAGAATTAAAGGTCGGGTAGTTATATACGAACAATACCAAAGAGAATATCAAAAAATAAATTGGTAACGTTCTGAGCCATCTTCTCCACCAGAAATTCAACAATGTATAAAAATCTATTTCTCGCCGCATCATAGATTTTATCAGGATTTGTCCTATTAAAAATCCACTTAAAACAAAAAAAATCGAAACGCCGTCTAACGCTATGTAATTGATTAAATTAGTTATTGTAGCCGGAAGGTAAGTAACACTGTGTGTTAGCACAACTATTGAAATAGCGAAGGCTCTTAAAATATCCAGTCCGTAAGTTCTCTTTTCATCAAACGCTATCTTTAAACCTAATTTCTCCCACATTTTAATTAATCAGCCATTTGCAACGGTGCCACGTTTATTGAACTCTCCAGCTCCATTAAAACATACTTGCACCATTTTTGATAATACAATTCATTTTTCCAATATTGATAGGCCTTTTTACCCTTAGCAATAGCTTCCTCTTTGTCAACATTTTTAAGCAGATTTTCTAATTCATCAACTGTCGGGGCGTAGTAACTTATTTCATCCCATGGGATAAACTTCTTAAACGGGCGAACATCCACATCGCCGATAAGGCAGGGAGCAACCCCTAATTGCATGGCTTCGAAAAAGCGGAACGAACTGCAACTTGTGCCCCTTGGACTTAAAGCTACGTAAGAAGCCATTGTATTTAAATTGTAATTCTTGGCCCAAAACCATCTTTTATAAAAGCGTGTTGGAAGCCCTCCCTGAATCAATATTTCCGGATTTGACTGAAACCTCTTTTCCATTTCAAAACGAATGGCATGTGTAACAAAAGAGCCATTAAATGAAGCTAGATATTTTTTTTTAACAGGTATAGGTGGCTTGCGGTGGGGGCTGCAAAGTATTGGTATATCAATACCTTCATTAACCGTTCGGGCTGCGGTAAATACGACCGCCTTACCCGTTTTAATCAGTGTGCCCCCATCAAATTGGCTAATAATAAATGTTTTTGCATCATCAATTATTATTGCTTCAACTTCTTTCTGTAATTGATCTAATCCCTCCCCACCGGCCGCGAATTTGTGATTAATATGCCAGCGGGTCCAGTAAACAGGCAGGTAGTGCCAGTCGGCTGCTGAAGGGTCATCGGTGACGATATTTTTTTGTTTTTTAAGCCATAAGTGAAAATCCTGCTCTATGCCGTAATCTTTGTTATGAGATGGATATTTAAATGACTGTTTTTCGGGCTGCAGTAAAGCAGGAGTTTTCAATATAAATATCTTCATCAAAATGACTTTCTAAAATGCACCCAAAGGGTTTCGCCAAGTTGCTTATGCAGAAAGATAGCCTTTAAACGCAAGTATTTTATTTCCAAATATTGCTTTATGTGCGACCATACTGTTTCTTTTATGGGAGGAAATTGCGCCCTTTTTAACGATTGATAATACATTACCGTTTTCATTACATCTAACGATGTGTAAGGCTCAACGGAAATTTCTTCGATTTTCCATCCATATTTGTTGCCTAAAAACTCAAAGGTTCCTTTGTTGTATCTCCCAATATGATTTGGCGGCATATCCAGCAGCGCATCGTTTAACTCATTGAATTTTATTTTTCTTCCATTTGGTACGCCGATAAATAAATGGCCATTGGGGCTAACTATTGAGTTAAATGTTTTAAATGTCTCGTCTAGTTTGTCAATATGTTCTAAAACCTGGAAAAGGCAAATGATGTCAAACTTTTTCGAAAACTCTTCTTTTGACCTCAACTCATGAAAACTCCATGAATGTGCTTCGATACCAGCTTTTGTGATACTGTTAACCCCAATTTCGGAATGTTCGAGACAAAGGATGTTTTTTTTAGAGATAAGGTTGGCTACGCGTTTAATAAAATCGCCGGTGCTCGCACCGATCTCAAGGAGCTTTAGCCCACTATTACCGATAGCTAAAGCTGCTATTTTTTTATAGGTGATATCAAACTCCCACTTCCAGTTTTCGGGCCCTTCACCGACGGAATGGGGAAGCAGGTTATAAAATTCGTGGTCGCCGGCAATAAATGGATCAGCAAATACAAAACCGCAATTTTGGCAAAGGACAACCGCGGCTATTTTACCGCCCCAAAGCCTGATTATCTTGTCCTCGATAGCTGCTGACTGCCCGATATCTACGCCGCCGGTAACCAAAAAATGATTGGTTGCTTCCTTTGAACTAACTTTATATAATAGCCTGTTTTTTGAATGGTCGCAAACGGGACAAGCCGTGTCGTAGGGTGACTTAATGTATCTCACTAAGGCAGCAATTGTTGATTTAGAACATGTGGCATGTTTACCAGTCCCTTATTTGAAAAATCGTTTACCTCACTCCATTCATTAGTGATTGTAAATGAATAAGCCTCATCTATATATATCCATTCGTTGCCACTGCTTACCGGATCCCCGTCATGGCCTCCTATGCCTACGGTGTAATCTCCCGGCCTTAAATAGTTGGCCGGCAATAACAGGTTATCGGTATAATCGCCTTCTGTTAATACTTTCGGCCATGCCTGATTATGGATGGTAAAGATAAGCTGCGAGTCTTTATAGAAATTAAAGGAGGTCCTGAATTTTGGAATGGTTAATAAGCATGTATATTTTAAATAAATGGACAATGACTCTGCCGGCGAAAAAACAGCTTCTTTGTCAATGATGCCGTTGATGGAAAACTCTTTAAAATGTATATTTTTTGAAAGCGTCCCGGCACACTTTTGTGTTTGCAGTGAGCCGTTAGTCATATGACTTTTAAGATAGTAGGCTAAAGTATCTTCAACGGTGCCCTGCTTAATTAAGTTCCCGCTATCCAGCAGCATCGCCCGGGTACACAACTGGCGTATGCTGCCCATGTTATGGCTTACAAACAGCACCGTTCTGCCTTCCCCTTTACTTACATCGCCCATTTTACCCAGGCACTTTTTCTGAAATTCAGCATCGCCGACTGCCAGCACCTCATCAACCACTAAAATTTCCGATTCGAGGTGGGCGGCCACTCCGAAGGCCAAACGAACGTACATCCCGGATGAATACCGCTTGACAGGTGTATCGATATAGCGTTCAACCCCTGCAAAATCAACTATTTCATCGAACCTGCGTTTTATTTCCGTTTTACGCATGCCCAATATCGCCCCGTTCAGGTAAATATTTTCCCGGCCGCTTAATTCCGGATGAAAACCGGTGCCAACTTCAAGCAGGCTGGCTACGCGCCCTTTTATTTTAATAGAACCAGTTGTTGGCGAAGTTACCCGACTTAAAATTTTTAATAAGGTGCTCTTACCTGCGCCATTTCGGCCGATAATGCCTACTGCGTCACCTTGCTCTACCTCAAAATTAATATCCTTCAAACTCCAGACTATATCGCTTGCGCCCTTTTTAGTACGGTCGTTTAACTCCCCTATTTTTAAAAAGGGGTCTTCCTTGCCGCGCAGGCGTGCCCAAAAGCGTTCGAGATCGCGCGAGATGGTACCGGTCCCAAAATTTCCGAGCTGATAGGCTTTTGAAAGATTCTCGACTTTTATAACTCTGCTCATCGTATCAATTATACCGTATCTACAAAATTTTTCTCAACCCTGTTGAAAATAATGGTACCGGTAATTACTAAAAGGGCCGTAATAATAGCACTATATCCAAGCAACTCCCAGCTAAAACTTCCTTTGCCCAAAAAGCCATATCTAAATGTTTCTATAACACCGGTGATTGGGTTAAGCTTTACAAGCCAGCTATAATTATGATACTTTTCTAATACTTGCGACAAAGGATAAATTACTGTGGTGGTGTACATCAATAACGGCACGCCAAAGGTTACCAGAAAAGCCAAATCGCGATATTTTGTTGTAACGGCAGAAATCATCATGCCCAAACCCAACCCTTGCGCAGCTATCATAAGCACCAATACCGGAAAAAGTAAGATAAAACCGTTAGGAATAATTACCAGCCCTTTGGCCCAATAAAAGCCAATTAAAATAACAAATAATACTAACTGCACGGCAAACTTTATGAGGTTTGATAATACTATGCTAAGCGGCATAATAAGGCGCGGAAAATAAACTTTACCCATCATAGCTGCATTATCCTTAAATACACTAGATGTTTTGGTTAAGCAATCGGCAAAGTAATTCCATATAATTATGCCGGCAAGGTAAAACAGGGGTTTGGGCACCTCGTCGGTAGGAATTCCGGCAAGCTTTCCAAAAACAATCGTATACGTTAAAATGGTAACTATCGGCTGTACAAAAAACCATATCGGGCCAAGTATGGTTTGTTTGTAAAATGAAACAAAATCGCGTTTTACCAACAATGTCAGCAGGTCGCGGTAGTGCCATACGTCATTTAATTTTAAGTCGAAAAAACCAGAGTTTGAAGTAATCTCGATGTCCCAGTTTTCGTTAGCCGGGTTATTCGGTGGATATGAGGTCATATAGTTTATTCCTATAATCAGCTTCGTTAAAATAAAATAAACAGCGACGCTGGAGGTCTTGTCTGTCTTCACTCGTGAGCGGCCGTTTTAAGTGCTTTGTTATAGCATCTTCTAATTCATCCAGATTATCGGTATTAATAGGCGTTCCTAATTCGCCATTACAAATGGCATCAATGCTTCCATCCGAATTACCGCAAATAACGGGTAGCCCACAAGCCAGGGCTTCAATAAATACAATACCGAAGCCTTCTTTCTTGCTTGGCAAAACAAATAGATCAGCAAGTAAAAAGTAATCGGCGAGTTTGGCTTCATCGATGAATCCAGTTAATATAACCTCTTCATCTACCTTATGCTGTGTAATTAATTTCTGAATGCGTATTTCCTCCTTATTGTCGTATTCGCCAGCCAGGATGTATCTTATGCCCGGAAATTTATTTTTAAGCCTGCCCATGACTTTTATTACCTGGTCGTGTCCCTTATACTGCTCGGTAGCTGCTAACCGGGACAGCGTAAAAATTACCGGCTTGCCCGGTGATACCCTATATCGCTTCATTAACTCGGCGGGCTTTACAAAATTTTCAGGGAGTTTCATAAACGGGTCCACCGCATTATTTAATACCGCAGAATTCGCCAAATCAATTTGGTGACGGGCCATCATTTGCTCCCTGGTAAAATTGCTTACACAAATTATTTTATCGCATTGCTTCAGAAACATTTTTTTTAAGGCAGATAGCGGCCGCCAGACTTCTATCCCATGAGCGATAAGCCAAATTTTACATTTTGGATTAATTGTTTTTACTATAACGCCAATAATGGCGAGGTTAATATGGCTTATTATAATGATGTCATTTTTTGCAGCTGTACGTATCGTTTCTAAAACAAGCAGTGCCCTATTCGCCGCAAAGCCTCTGAAATTGGAAGGGGTCAGGTATTTTGAGATGATAGCTTTGTCTGAATCATAAGCCGACCACAGTTTAAACTCCCAATGATGCTCTTTTGCAAGACTTGACAAGGAATGCGCTAGTGTGCGTGTCATTTTTTGAATGCCGCCGGTTGAGCTAAAAGTATGTAACGTGTAAAGTTTTATTCTTTTAACCATGCATTTGTAATTGATAAAGTGCAAAGAATTTGGACCAGTGCATTTGACCGGCGTTAAACTTTTTTACCACAGTTTTGGCCGTTTCACCAGCATACATACCCGGATCATTGATCTCTTTATACTCACTCATCCACTCCTGCAAGGGGAAGGTGAATCCCATTTTGGGCCTATTCCAAACGGCCTCAGGCAAAATATCATTAAAACTATTAATCAATAGCTTTTTGAGCGGCGGGCCGCTAAACCGTATATGCGGCGATACCCGTCCTACAGTGGCTTGAAAATCCTCATCCAAAAATGGAACCCTTACCTCCAGTCCATGGCTCATGCTCATTACATCAGTATCACGAAGCAGTTGATTTTGCATGTATAAATTGGCTTCAAACCAAGCTGCATGCTTTTCATCGTAAGTATTCAAATCCTGGGCAAAATGGTTGGCAAATAATATATCATTTACCTGCCTTGTATCAGTATTAAGTATTTTAGCAATATCCGGCGGAACAAACAAGCCGCGCAACAACAGGTAGTCGGCAATTGGATTTTCGTGCGTTAAAAACGATATCTTTCTATATTTATCAGCGCTAAAAAAATTAGCCCAAGTCAATATCGCACCGGGGATTTTACGTAAGTATCGAAGGTATTTGATTCGGTTGAATGATGGATAACCCCCAAAAAGCTCATCGGCGCCCATGCCGGATAATACGGCTTTCAAGCCGTCTTCGTGGGCATATTTACTTATAAACCACGTGTTGATGCCATCAGTGGTTGGCATGTCCATATCTTGTATGATTGCCGGAAAAAACCTTTCAAAATCATCTTGCTTTACAAGGTGCGAAAATTTCTCGCCGGTTATTTGCTTTAATAAAAGGTTTTGAAAAGCCCGCTCATCGTAAGATTTCTCGTCAAAGTGTATGGAAATTGTCTTCAGTTGACGTTCCTTTTGCCGGTTAGCTAACAACGTAATAATGCTGGAATCAATCCCCCCGCTCAAAAAAACACCGATTGGAGCGTCGGATATTAATTGCCTGCTAACGGCGGAAGTTAAAGAGTTACGTATATGTTCCTCAGCAGTTTCCCGGCTATTTATGTACGTTTGAGATGTTACTTCCTCAATATATGATTTGACCTGGTGGGTGCTTGCCTGGTGATCCCATAAAAGAAAACATCCTTTAGCCAAGCTATACACGTCCTTTAGCGTAGTATATGGTTCGGGAATGTGCCCGTAGGCTAAAAACCTAACTTGCCACGCTGGGTCGGGCTGACGGGTGATATTTGCAGCCTTAAAGGCTTTTATCTCCGATGCAAAACTCAGTTGCCCGTTATCTATATGGTAATATAAAGGTTTTATTCCCGTACTATCACGTACAAGGTATGTTACAGCTTTAATGCTATCATACAAAGCAAATGCAAACATGCCACGCAATTTCGAAAACGCAGCGGGCCCCCATTTAAGGTATGCCATTAAAATAACTTCCGTGTCAGAACCTGAATGAAACTTGCTTCCGAGTTTCAATAATTGTTCTTTTAATTCGGAGTAATTATAAATCTCACCATTAAAAGTAATCCACGCCCTTTTTTCGTTGTCGGTCATCGGCTGATGGCCGTTGCTGCTCAAATCAATGATCGACAACCGCCGGTTCCCGAATGCGAGATTCACATGCTCATCTAAAAAAATCCCCTCATCATCAGGACCTCCATGCCGTAAAGTGTCACACATTAAACGAACCTTAACCCGAAGTTCTTCGGCATTCAGTTGGTTTGATATTATCCCTGCAATTCTACACATTCTACAAATATATTCATGGCTTCGCCGCCTGAGTCACAATATGAAATTGTAACTCACTATTTATCAGCAACTAACACCAACTTTAAAAGGCTCGGCATTAATTAAATTGCCGCACCGTATTTACACAATTGTAATAAAATTTAAAACCTATCTATCAATGCTGCCGCCACGTGTACAATGATTGAGTACCCCATATTTTCAAGTCTTAGCGCCAGCTTTTTTTGTGAACGATAGGATATGATCTCGCCCTTAAGGCCTTTAAGCGGCCCGGCCTTGATAATTATTTTTTCGCCTGGCTGCAAGTCCTCTTCGGTAATTTCTAATTCAAAAGGGCTCGCCATTAGCAGCTTAAGCTCGGCAATCTGACGATCGGGCATTGAAGCAATCTGGCCGGAAAAATAGATGAAGCGTGCTATTCCTTTTGTCATCAATACATCTGATTGCTCCTGATCCTTAATGTGCACGAACAAGTATGACTTGATAAAAGGTTCTTCCACCCATTTTTTACGGTCGCTCCACTGTTTAAGCTGCTTGTGTAACGGTAAATACGCCTCGATGCCTTTGTTTATCAAAGCCTGACAAGCTTTTTTTTCCGCGCGGGGGTGTGTATAAACCGGATACCATTTATACGCACCTGCACTTGCTTTTATAGACATGATTTACCGTCGCCCTAATTATTTGAACCATCGCTTAATATTCCACCAATTCTTTTCCTTTTCATCTATATAATACCCCGACCCTTCGTAACCACTGTAATCGGAGTAATAATAGTAACGGGAACCATAATTTTCGCCTGTAAATTTGGTTGTATAATATCTTGAATGTAACAAATCTTCGGCAAATGCATTCAGTACTATAACCGTGTTGTTTAAATGATATTCCTGAACTATTCGCTGCGGTACCGTTGCCGCATAGAATTTTGATTTGCCGGAGCGAATCACAAAAAGATTAATATCACTCAATCTAATTAAAGGAATAGCATCTGATACTAGTCCTATCGGAGCAGTATCGACCATGACAATATCATACGTTTGTTTAAGTTTATCAATTAACGCCGGCATCCGATCGGAATGCAGCAATTCTGATGGATTTGGCGGTATTGGCCCCGAAATAATGAAATCAAGATTTTCCATACCCGAGTGATTAATAATATCCTCAGCCTCACACTGGTGTGCAAGGTAATTACTTAGCCCTATATCATTTGTCGCATGAAAGGTTTTATGAAGTTTTGAGCGGCGTAAATCCGCTGCTATTAATATTACCTTTTTGTCGATAAGGGATAAGGTGCTCGACAAGTTAATTGCCACAAATGATTTCCCCTCCCCTGCAACTTCAGAGGTAATGCAAATAACCTTATGTTCTTTTTCGGAAGCTAGGAAACTAAGATTAGTGCGAACAGCGCGAACTGACTCTGCAAACATTGATTTAGGCTTGCTGATAGCTAAAATCTGCGAACTGAACTCGTCAATAGCTTCCGGAAATTTTCTTATGACACCTATTATTGGTACTGCCGTAAGGCTTTCGATCGTTTCCTTATCATATATAAAGGGGTTTAGAATCCTTATCAGGAAAATCAAGCCCAAACCTATCGCAAGTCCGAAAATTATGGCAGACCTGTGAATGGAATGCTCGTCCGGAGAAACCGGAGAGAGATTCGGCCGAGCCATATCAATAATAGTAGCGCCCGGTAATATTCCGGCGCTGTTTATTTGTGCATCCAGTTTTTTCTCTGACAGGAACGAGTAAACCTTATCATTAATTTCGAAATTCCGCTGTAGATTAAACAAGTCGCGCTGGGTTGACGGCAATGTGGAAATTTGCTGATTTACCGGATCGATCTGCCCATCGATATATTTAATTTTATTCTGAACAAACTGCCTGCTTTTATTAATGCTGGATAATGCATTGTTTTTAAGTTGTAAAATTTGTTGATCGATATCCTGTATCTGCTGCGAGTTATTGTTATATACTTTTGACAATGACAGTTTTTGAGATAGCAAACTATTCAGAGATGCAATTATCTCGCTCAATGACGCATCTACGACGCTTCCTATGTTAAAATTCAAATTCACATTATCGCGCTTAGTCACTATATCCTGTTTCAGATCGTCAATTGCGATTAATTGAATTTTTAATAACGAACGTTGCGATTCAAGGTCCCGGGCTTTGCTAAATGCCTGTTCCGAAGCAGTTGTTAAATCAAATATCTTTTTATTTTCCTTGTACTTTTCAATGGAATTTTCCGACCCTTTTACTTCCGATGAAAGAAACGCCAATTGATTGTCAATAAAACTGATCATTTGGGAAGCCGACTTCGTGCGTTGATTACGATCGTAAGTCAGATATTCCTTCATTAACGCATTTAATGCATCCGCTGCAAATTGGGGGTTAGAGTCAGTTTCTTGTAGCGAAATAATATTTGAATTTTTGCCGGTTTCGGCAATATGCAGGCCGCCGCCAACCCGGCCTACAAAGTCTTCAGGCGAATTCAGCTTGAATAAAAATATAGCGGTTTTAGGTAGGTCACCCGGGTATTTTATAGTGAACGCGGTTGGCCCCATTGTAACCGGCGCATTATAATTATATGTTCCTATAACATCGTGCCGCCCAACTTTGTAGCTCAAACTAAATGAGTTTTTGTTGATCGGCTTGAAAGTGAGCATATCATGAAAGAAATTTAAACTATCGAACTTAATTAATTCGATGTCAAGCGGCTTTTGTGGATACAACTCATTTGTGCGGTTAAGAACCCGGCCAACGATATAAAAACTTACACGATAATCAAGATGCTTTATTGCATTAAGTAATAACGCGCTACTTTGAATTACGGTTATTTCTGCTTGAACCCGTGATGCGTTTTTATCCGGCCCGCTTGATACGCCTATTAAATCGGCTGCCTCCGAGCGTTTTTCCTCGAATTTCATGACGCCGGATGTTGCGTAAACCTTTGGGGTATACCACAAATACAAATTTGCAAATATTACACACAAAATCACCGAGCCTGCTATCCAATACCATCGGCTTAAAAATATTCTGATGATTTTAAAATAATCTATTTCCTGGCTTGGCAGCTTATGTTGTATCTTATCTGTTTCTTCCATTTACCGGCGGATAAGTGTTACAATAATCAAAGCTGTGTTAAATAGCAGAAGCGCGGGCTGAAAAATCGTGGAAAAATTTTGTATCTTTTCGTTTCGCACCGCCCGTTTGTTTTGGGATATGTAAATTATATCGCCGCTTTGCAGTACCGCCCTCGGGTCGTTAATTGATTTTATATCGCTCAAATCAATCTCAGTTACTTTGGGGTTTTCCTGGGTACCCCGAATAATTTTTATATTAGTTTCGTTCGCCTTTTCAGTAAGGCCGCCTGCCTGGCCAATAAGTTCAACCAAAGTCGTCCTGTCCTTAGTCAGCAGAAACTCGCCCTGGCCTTTTATCTCTCCCAAAACCGTCACCTTGAGACTTATTATTTTCAATTCGATTATTGGGCTTTTAAGAAAGTTCTTCTGAAACTGTTCTTCTATTTTCTTCTGCGCTTCGAACCGCGTTAGCCCGGCAACTTGTACGTGGCCCAAACCAGTCATTGCAATAGAGCCATCATCTTCGACCAAAAAAGAGTCCCCCTGCGTGGCGCTACTTGCCGCCACACTAGAAACCGGCCCGGGATTTAAGTCAATAATATTTTTACTGTTTTGTAGATTTCTGATTTGCAGTACATCTTGTGCTTTGATGCGATAAGGCGTAGAAGCCGCCGGATTTTTTTGAGATAAACTATCGGAAATCGATTTTCTCTTTTCAAAAAGTGCCTGATATTGTTTTTGTGAGCAGGATACACAAAGAAGAAGTAGCCCTTGGATTATTAAAATATAAAAAAAACGATATTTACTCATATCTACCATTCAATTAATCAGGTATAGGTCTCGATTTCAAATTTACATAATTTTATGACTAAACGAGGCGTTCATCCTGTACCGCGATTAAAAATTTTGACCTTTATTCATTTCACCATCCAAAACCAAGATGGCATAGGTTACCGGCAACTGCTTCGCTTATTCATTTGCTTTATTTGAAAAGCCATTTTCCAATAAAGCGTTATACTCCATTACACCTTAATATGTTGTCGCTTTATGAAAAACATTGCATTACTGCAGTTAAAAGAAAGTTATATATGGCACGTTTAATGCAATTAGGTTAGTTGTAAATTATAATTAATACAGCTAAACAGAATTTTTAACCTATTTAAGCAGAGCGAACCCTATTATTTGGGCATTTTTTTCCGCACATAGCGAAGATTTTACCCGGAATGTAATTTAAATGATCAATGACCCAATTTTCAATTAACTATTAACAACATCAAATTCGCAGCCAGCAACAATTGTATCGGCATTTACGTAGAAGCTGTAGTTGTTGGTTTAAGTTTTTTAAAATACAACCTGTGTGGGTTTTTCAAATATTAATAATTAATTACATAGTTAGCAAAACTATTAATTAATATGAAATAAAAAACACCTACTTTTAAAGGAAATAATTACAATTAAACCCGGCGTTTTTCATTGCCACATCGCATGTGCCGGAACTAAATTTAAACTATGGATTTTTTACATAACTACACATTTGTCTATTATATTTTTGTGGTGATTTTCTCTTTTCTCATCACTTCATTTGCCATCCCTTCAATTTTACACGTGGCCAAGTTCCGCCACTTATATGATGATCTTGGACACTTTAGAAAAGAACACGATCATGGTATTCCGCGACTTGGAGGCGTAGCTATTTTTGTTGGGTTCACGGTTACATCACTGCTGTTTTGCATGACCAATAAATCGCTGCCAACCAACTACTTACTTACCGCCTGTATTATGTTATTTTCGATGGGGTTAAAAGACGACCTTTCAGGAGTAAATTCAAGCACTAAGTTTTTAATCCAGTTTATTGTTTGCCTGATATTAGTTGTGCTGGGTAACATTCGGATCAGCAGCATGTATGGAGTATTTGGCATTAACGAATTGCCATATTTCTTAAGTGTTAGTTTATCGGTTTTAATAATACTGCTCATCGTTAATTCTTTTAACCTGATAGATGGCATTGATGGATTAGCAGGGACAACTGGAATTGTGGTAAACGGAGCCTTTGTTGCGCTGTTTATATATATTCATAAATATGAGCTAGCGGGTGTTTCGCTGGCAATGGTAGGGGCTATCCTCGGGTTTTTACGATTCAATATCACCCCTGCGAAGATATTCATGGGTGACACCGGCTCGCTATTAATCGGATTAATATCTGCTGTAATGGCGGTAAAGTTCATTGAAGTTAACGGCACCGTAAATGGAAGCTTTCCCGAAATTTATGCCGTACCGGCCTTAACCTTCGCTATTTTAGCCGGGCCTATATTTGATACCGTCCGCGTTTTCACGTTACGCATCGCAAATGGTGTTTCTCCATTTACTGCTGATCGTAATCATATTCACCATAGCATGTTGAGGCTTGGCTTTAGCCACCTTCAAACTACCTTAATTTTAACCGGAATAAATATTGCCTGTATTGGCATGGTACTTATCCTGAAAGATCTTGGCAACTCTGTCCTTATCCTCTTAATTGTTTCTATTTATCTTGCATTTAGCGGGGTCATAGCAATTTTCTCCAGATCAAAAGAAGGGCGGAATTTTTCCACAGGTGCTTTAGCATTAAAAAAGGCCAATGCCTGATTTGAATGCACTTAACCGCGGTTAAGTACCGACGTTGCAATATCATTGTCCTTATGCATTTTTTATTTTAATTACATTTGCATCCTTATTATTTTAAGAAAATGAGGATTGCCATAAATGGATTTGGCCGTATTGGTCGTATTTTTTTAAGAAACGTACTAAACAGGCCAGGCATAACAGTAGTTGCGATAAATGATCTCGCCGACACAAAAACCATGGCACACCTTTTTAAATATGATTCCGTGCACCACGGAGTTAAAAGTACTACGGGTTTTGACCAAGATCATTTGTACATAAATGGGCAGGCAATAAAAACGTTTACCGAACCCGAACCATCCACCTTACCCTGGGAAAAACTGGATATCGATCTCGTTATTGAGGCAACCGGAAAATTCACTTCCGAACGGGGAGCATCATCGCATTTAGTGGCAGGCGCCAGGCAGGTACTGATTTCTGCGCCGGCTGATAAAAGTATACCTATGGTTGTACTCGGCGTAAACGATGATTTGATAGACCTGCATTCGCCAATTTTGTCTAATGCCTCGTGCACGACCAATAACGTTGCCGCTATGATAAAAATACTGGATGATAATTGGGGAATAATTGATGGATACATTACCACAGTACATTCAATGACCGGCGATCAAAACCTGCACGACGCACCACATAAAGACTTGCGCCGGGCGCGGGCGGCATCAGCCTCAATCATTCCGACAACAACCGGTGCAGCTAAAGCAATCACTACTATTTTCCCTCACCTGGAGGGAAAGCTTGGCGGGGCTGGCATACGCGTGCCTGTATTGAACGGTTCATTGACAGATTTTACCTGCAGCTTAAAAAAACAACCAACGATTGACGAAATCAACTTTGCTTTTAAGCAGGCTGCAGATGGCCCGATGAAAAATTTTTTAGAATACACCGAAGATCCAATTGTATCAGCAGATATAATCGGCAATACGCACAGCTGTATTTTTGATGCACAGCTAACCTCGATAGTTGGCGGCCTTGTAAAAGTTGTGGGCTGGTATGATAACGAAATGGGATATTCAAGCCGCCTGGCCGACCTGGTTGAAAAAATAAGCCAACTGAACTAATGATCAAATTTATCGAAGCAGACGACCTGCTCCCTATACGTAAAGAAGTATTAAGACCCGGTACACATACATTGAATGAATGTCGGTTTCCGACAGATAAACAACCCGGCGCATTTCATTTAGGGCTATACCTGCAAGGCCAATTGGTGAGCATCGCATCGTTCCACCCGCAAAGCTATGGCAAATATACCGGTGAAGGTTTTCAGCTGCGGGGAATGGCGACGATAGAAAAATTCCGAAAACGCGGCCTTGGCAACCAACTGCTTAATTTCGCGATAGTTTATTTAAGGGGGCAAAAAGTAAATTACCTGTGGTGCAACGCGCGTAAAACAGCAGTCCAGTTTTATGTTAACATGGGTTTCGAAATTATATCCTCCGAATTTGAAGTACAAGGCATCGGCCCTCATTATGTACTCTATGTTAAGATATCATAACATTTTTATTACTGCAAACACCTTTTTAATTTTTACGTTTCGAATTAAAGATTAATTGCTGAATTTGGCCCCCCATTAATCATCTGCATCAACAATCATGAAAACAATAGACCAAATTAGTTTTGCCGGAAAAAAAGCCCTTATCCGGGTTGATTTCAATGTGCCTTTAGACAAAGAATATCATATTACCGACGACAACCGCATGAAAGGCGCGTTGCCCACTATAAATAAAATTTTAAAAGACGGCGGTTCGGTTATCCTGATGTCGCACCTGGGCAGGCCAAAAGGCGGTCCGGAAGAAAAATATTCATTAAAGCATTTGGTGCCGCACCTGGCGGATTTACTTGGCCAGCAGGTTGAATTTGCTGATGATTGCATCGGGCCTGATGCTGTGGAAAAAGCCAAAGAGCTGGGCAAAGGCGAAGTGCTTTTACTGGAAAACCTCCGCTTTTACAAGGAAGAGGAAAAAGGCGACAAGGCCTTTGCTGAAAAGCTTTCAAAATTAGGCGACATTTATGTAAATGACGCCTTTGGCACCGCGCATCGCGCCCATGCGTCAACCGCTATAATCGCCGAGTTTTTTCCTAACGCAAAATACTTCGGCTACCTGATGGCAGGCGAACTCAAGAATGCTGAAAAAGTTTTGAACGGCGCAGCGAAACCTTTTACCGCCATTATGGGTGGCGCTAAAGTATCCGACAAAATTGAACTCATTGAAAAACTGCTCGACAAAGTCGATAGCTTGATTATCGGTGGCGGCATGGCCTACACTTTTGCTAAAGCGCAGGGTGGTAAAATAGGTAAATCATTAGTTGAAGAAGACAAACTCGACCTTGCCAACGAACTGATAAAAAAAGCAAAAGAAAAGCGGGTGAACTTATTGCTGCCTACAGATTCAATAATAGCTGATAACTTTTCAAACGAAGCCAATACCGATAAAGCTCAGAACGACAATATTAAAGAGGGTTGGATGGGTTTGGATATTGGCCCCGATTCGATAGCCGAATTCACTAAAGTGATCGAAGATTCAAAAACCATTTTATGGAACGGCCCGATGGGCGTGTTTGAAATGGAGAAATTTGAACAAGGCACAAAAGCTGTAGCAGAGGCGGTAGTTAAAGCAACTGAAAAAGGTGCATTCTCGCTTATTGGGGGCGGTGACTCCGCAGCAGCGGTAGCCAAATTTAATCTTACAGCCGAGGTAAGCTATGTTTCAACAGGCGGCGGTGCATTGCTGGAATATATGGAAGGTAAGGAATTGCCAGGAGTTAAAGCAATAAATGATTAATACCTTTTCATAGCGATTTTGTGAAAGCCCTGATATATCAGGGCTTTTTTGTTTTATTGGGGTGTGAATTTTTCCATTGCATAGGGGTATGATTTGATTATTTATTGACGTTTCTTTGGAAGATGGATATTATTATTAAGCAACGCTTTAAAACCTGTAGGGAAAAGCTGCTTGCCGATATTACAGAAGTGCCCACCGTTTTACAGCAATCCTATTTCCCTGGTTTAGATGGATTAAGGGGAATATCCATTCTCATAGTTATTTCGTCTCACTTAGCTATGTATACACCCCTTACTGATTATTTTTATGGTGATATTGGTGTCGAAATATTCTTTGTAATAAGCGGGTTTTTAATTACATCGCTGTTGCTCAAAGAAAAAGTTGAACGCGGAACTGTTTCATTTAAAAAATTTTATATCCGGAGAATATTAAGGATCGTACCTGTTGCTTATCTGTTCCTTTTTGTTGTAATGGCACTTGATAAACGACTTCAGTTAGGTATTTCGTTCAAAAGTTTTATAGCGTCATTTTTATATGTTAGGAACATACCATTTAAGCATACCTACGATTGGTATACCGGGCATTACTGGTCGCTATCTGTCGAAGAGCAATTTTATATTTGTTTCCCTTTTTTTATAGTTGCAAAAACAAATAAATTTATATTGTGGGCGGTCGTAATAATTTTATTGGCTCCTCTTTTAGTCATATTAGGCTTTAATAACATTTGGATATTTTATTCAAATCATATCGTTCATATAATGACCTTTATCCTCATAGAGTTATTAGGAAAGGGTACAACAAGCATCCTTGTCGGATCGCTTTATGCAATTCTTTTGTTTAAGAAAGTTATTGTGATTGATAAATTAAAAAGCAACTATTTTATCAGCTTTGGTTTACTGATCTTAAGTTTTTTAGTTTTAATGAGAATATCATATCTCCACATAGAATATCTTTCAGTTATTTTATTTCCGGTTATTATAGGTTATGTAATCCTGCTTAATTTAAAGGAAAAGAATCTGTTAAGGTTTTTTTTAGACAGCGCTTTATTGACCAGAATTGGCGTTCTATCTTACAGTTTATACATTTGGCAACAATTGTTTACTACCACGGACAAATGGAATTTGTTTAAATATTCGGATACGATCGTAGTCAGGGTCTTTCTTATATTTCTTGTTTCTTCTATTTCTTATTATTTCTTTGAAAAGTTTTTTTTAAGATATAAAGCCAGGTTTAAATAATAGTTGATAGTTTTTAACAAAGATTCTTCAATTGTGGCAGATGATATTTTATCCATCTCACTATAGCCAAACGATTTCCGTGTTTGAAGAATTCAGCATCTGAATGATGAACTTTATCATGTAAAGGATTATAGATTCATTAATGGTGCAACATTGAATAACAAGCTAAACTAATAAAGGCTTTTCGGTAACAACTTTGCGAGACAATCCCTCATGGTTGTCTTTTTTGTTTTATTCCGTACTTTTAAAAACCTAATATCATTTTATGAAATTCATTTTACTTTTTGCCTGCAGCTTTGTTCTCTTAGTTTCTACCTGCCTTGCACAGCCCTCAACCACCCCCGACGTGGCTTACATAAAAGACTACTACCAGAAATTTGAATACCAGGTACCTATGCGCGATGGCAAAAAACTATTTACATCAGTGTACGTGCCAAAAGACCAATCGAAAAAATATCCCATCATGATGGACCGCACGCCGTACAGCGTAGCCCCATATGGAGTTGATAAGTATAAAACAAGCCTCGGCCCATCTTCATTGTTTTTGCATGACGGCTATATTTTTGTGTACCAGGATGTGCGCGGCCGCTGGATGAGTGAGGGGACTTTTGAAGAGATGACTCCTGAAAAGGAGGTCCACAAAACTAACAACGATGTGGACGAGGGCACCGATACGTACGACACGATCGACTGGCTCATAAAAAACATACCTAACAATTCAGGAAAAGTTGGTGTTTGGGGGATTTCGTATCCCGGCTTTTTTACAACAACTTCGCTGCTGAGCCGTCATCCGGCCCTGGCAGCTGCATCGCCGCAGGCACCCATGGCCGATCTGTACCGCGACGACGCCTTTCACAACGGCGCTTTTATGCTGGCGGCTAACTTCGGTTTTTATCCCGGCTTTACTAATCGGCAGGATGATAAGCCCACACAGCGTCGCGGCTCCCGGTTGGATTATGGCACCCAGGATGGCTACGAATTTTATATGAATATGGGTTCGGTAAAAAACACAAACGACAAATATTATAAGGATACCATCCGTTTATGGAACGAAATGCTCGACCATCCCAATTACGACCAGCACTGGAAAGACCGTAACGTGTTATATCACCTGCACGATATTAAAACCCCGGTTTTGGTTACCGGCGGATGGTATGATGCAGAAGATTTGTACGGCGCGATAAACACCTATAAAACACTTGTTAAAAACAACCCCTCCACACCCATTTATTTCACCATGGGGCCATGGGTGCATGGCGGCTGGGCGCGCGGCCCCGGCGATCATTTGGGCGACGTTGATTTCGGCGACGCAACAGGGCCATTCTATCGTGAGAAAATTGAATTCGCATTCTTCAGCCATTACCTGAAAGGAACGGATATGGATTTGCCTAAGGTTTCCACTTTCCAAACGGGCGTTAATAAATGGAAAAGCTACAATACCTGGCCACCGAAGGAAGCTATTGAAAAAAACCTATACCTGTTACCGGGCGGCAGGCTCTCATTCGAAGCACCTAAAACAGTAAACAATACATTTGATGAGTTCATATCCGACCCAAATAAACCGGTGCCGTTTATCAATACCATTGACCTGGATATGAAGCGTGAATACATGACCGGCGACCAGCGTTTTGCTGCCAGCCGCCCGGATGTGCTTACTTATCAAACCGGCATTTTAGATAAGGATGTTACCCTTGCGGGGAACATCTGGGCCAACCTTAAAGTTTCTACCACTGGCACGGATGCCGACTGGGTGGTAAAAGTTATCGATGTTTATCCCGACTCAGCCAAAAACAACCAGTTTACAGGTAAAGAAGTTTACATGTCGGGTTACGAGCAGATGGTGCGCAGCGAGGCCATGCGCGGAAAATTCCGCAACGGCTTTGATAAGCCCGAGCCATTTGTTCCCGGCAAGGTAACCCCGGTAAATTTCGAACTGCAGGATGTGTTGCATACTTTCAAAAAAGGCCACCGCATTATGGTACAGGTGCAAAGCACCTGGTTCCCGCTTATTGACCGCAATACGCAGCAGTTCCAGGATATTATGAAAGCAAAGGATACCGACTTTCAAAAAGCAACACACCGTGTTTATACATCACCTGCAAATTCAAGTTATTTGAAAGTAAGGGTGATGGACGATAGCCAGTAAGGTGTATTGAAAAAACTATTTTTTTGCATCCGTATAAATTTGCATTTTTACGACCGGCTTTAATTAACCAACCAATAAGCAAATGAAAAAAGTAATTCTTGTAACCGGCGCTTCATCCGGAATAGGTTTGGCCTGCGCCACTGCGCTCCAGGCAAATGGACATACCGTTTATGGCTCATCGCGTGATATTAAACGAATTAAGTCAGTTTCCTTTAAACCCATTGAAATGGATGTTACCGACGACGCTTCGGTAAAAGCTGCCATCGACAAAATTATAAAGGCCGAAGGCCACATTGATGTATTGGTTAATAACGCCGGTAACGGCGTAACCGGCCCGGCGTATGCTATGCCTGTTGAAAGTGCTAAAAAACAATTTGAAGTAAACTTTTTCGGCGTTGTGCGCGTGAGCAGCGAAGTGCTTCCAAAAATGATCGAAGCAAAAAAAGGGTTGATCATTAACATGAGCTCGTTGGCCGGATTATTTGGCTTACCTTATCAAAGCATGTACAGCGCATCCAAATATGCCATTGAGGGTTATTCGCAAAGCCTGCGCATGGAGTTGCGTAACACGGGCATAAAAGTGGTGCTGATCAATCCAGGTGATTTCAAATCAGACTTTACCCAAAACCGCGAAAAAGTTAAATTCCCGATTAAAAACGAGCGTTTAGAAAAAGAATACAATACTGCAGTCGCCAGTATGGAAAAAGACGAAAGCGTTGGCGCCAATCCCGAAGTGATCGGTAAAAAACTGTGCGAGATCGTTGAATCATCAAGCCCTGCACACCGGTATAAAGTTGGCGCTTTCGGCCAAACCATTGCGGCAACGTTAAAGCAGGTTTTACCCGGTGGTTTATTCGAAAAACTAATGAACGATCACTACGGCATCAAATAGGCTTAAAACAACCGATTATAAACTCCCAAAAAAGACCACTGACAGCAACTTGTCAGTGGTCTTTTTTTTTGGAGATAGGCGATTTGAAACTAATTTTAAAACACCCCGGCAACGAAAACCGTTTTAAAAACGTACCCTATGTACACTAAATCGCTACGCTATGAAAATTGCAGTCATCATTGCCCGTTCGCTGCTGGGATTGATCTTCCTGGTATTCGGTATTAACTTTTTTCTTCATTTTATACCCACAGGACCACAGCCTGCAGGCAAAGCCGGTGCTTTTGAAGGCGGCCTTTTCGGCGCGGGCTATTTTTTCCCGTATATGAAAGTTATCGAAACGGTAAGCGGGTTCTTTTTACTCATCAACCGTTATACCGCGTTTTTCCTGTTAATATTGTTCCCCATTACGGTTAACATCTGTTTATTTCATGCGTTCTTATTACCTTCGGGCCTGCCTATGGGAGCGCTCATGCTGATAATGCACCTTTTTTTAGGTATAGCGTACCGCAAATATTACAGCCCGGTATTTACCAGTCAGCCTGCGATATAACGCACACCCGTTAATGGTAATTATTTATAAAGATGAAATCAGACAACCAACCCGACGCTTCGACACCAAAACCACTTATCCATCAACCAGTTACACCAGGCCAACCGCCGGTTGAATTAAACCTCCCGGAATTTTTATACGATGCGATAGATGCTTCGCAGTTTATTGATGTAAAGGATTGGTCGCAATACTTTGATGCCATCCCGGTTGACCCTTATATCGCCGATGGCTACCGGTACAAATCGATCGCGTGGTTCAGGGTAAAACATATAAAAGCTGAAGCCAACCCCGGTATCGATGAAAAAATAGAGGAAGTGAATAGCCTGAGCGGCATGAGCGAAGAAGAAAGCGGTAAATACCTCAGTACTGCCGTACCATCGTGGCAATCAGATGAAACCGGTTATTGCTGCTGGAACCTGCCACAGTATGCTATGCAGCAGTCTATTAAATATAACCCCGTTCACGGCGATATGCGCAGGGAATATCCGCGCATCAGCGAAAATATAACTGATAGCGATGATTTCCATAAGCTATTGGTTCATTACGCCGCTTATTTTGGCTGGGCCGATGCCATTGTGCTCGTGCAGTTTCAGCGTGTGGATTGCTACGCCGATCGGGCGGGTTTACCTGCTGTTGAGGGCTTTCACCAGGATGGTAACCGGCATGTGGGAATGCTGGTGGTTAACCGCAATAACATCACACCTGATTCGGGAGTAAGTCAATATGTAATGGACGATAACGGCAAAAAAACTGAACCACTGATATTTAACGCGGTAGTACCGGCCGGACAACTGATATACTGGAATGATAAACGCGTGTGGCATTACGGCACCGAACTTAAAGTGGCCGACGCTGCCGCAAACGGCGGCCAGGGTGTAAGGGATATTATTATACTCAGCGCTAAAACGCCGCCTGCTAATATGCCTGTAGGACCGGTACCGCCATCATTCAGAAAGTGATCCGAACAAAAAGAGCCAAAGCGTTATCCACTTTGGCTCTTTCTTTATAGAAGATAGTTGTTTTTAGAATGACAGCATCGTAGTTGGTAATATCGAAGAATTAATATTAGCGCCCCACTGATTAGTGCTCCATCCTGCAGGTGTATATTCGCCACCAGCAAGCCAAACACTATTTTGTACACCCTGTGCATTGGCAAAGTTTACCTGGTTGCCGCTAACCGTACTATTGGTAATGGCATGTCCGCCCTGGCCCCAAACGTACAATCCTACGTTTGTAAATGATTGTGGCCTGGCATAAATGCTATTATTTATCATTGAAATATGGTCGCCGCCTACGATAGCCATACCATGTTGTCCCGGATCAACCAGTATGTTGTTTTGAGCAATCTGATAGGCACCACCCTGGTCGCCTAAGTTGATACCGCCGCTTGAGGCTACAGGGCCGCCGCCGCGTATCCAGTTACCTGTTATATTGATAGGGCTTCCGGCAGTGCCATAGCTTTGCATTAAATGAATAGCTATTTCACCATTGCTTGCGCCTGCAATGTTTTCCAGCTTATTATAGCTGATGTTATTGCTGCCGTTAACAGCGGTAAATTGTACAAAGGAACCATACGGGCCCGTCATATTCCGCATCTGGTTCGAATAAAGGTTAATGCTCCCGCTTGGGCAATTGCTCACCACTATACCCGATGACACATTGGAAATATTATTGTTTTCCATGGTAACATTGGTACAATTACTCAATTCGATACCATTAGCAGTCGAATTTGAAAGGTTACATTTTGAGATATAAATATTATAGCAATTTGTTAACTTGATGCATGACACATTACCGCCCGTGATGGTTTTTCCACTGATGGTCATATCGTGCGCGCCGTTTAAGTTAATAACGCCCGATGAAGACGCAGATGCAGGGATAACGGCTGCAGAAGTTGCAGGCGTTGGTGCTGCTGCAGCCGGTGCGGTAGCAGCTGGAGCTGTTGCAGGATCGGTAACAATCGTCGACGGCAATATGCTGGCGTTAATGTTTGCATTCCATGTGTTGGAGCTCCAACCCGACGGTGTGTATTCGCCTGATGCTAACCAGTAATCATTTTGTGCGCCCGATGAGCTTTTAAAGTTTATTTTATTTCCGCTTACAGTGCTGTTGGTAACAGCATATCCTGCCTGGCCCCAAACTACTATTCCCACATTGGTAAAGTATTGCGAACTGGCATAAACGGTATTGTTAATAACCGACTGATGATCGCCGCCCGAAATAGATATACCCATTTGGCCCGGGTTAACGATTGTATTATTTGAGGCAACCTCATATGAACCACCGTTATCACCCAACTGGATACCGCCGCTGGCTGAATTAGGTCCGCCACCCAGGATCCAATTATTGTCAACCAATATAGGACTGGCAGCTGTACCGTTACTTTTATACAGATTGATACCTTCCTGCGTTGAGCTCTGGCCTAAAATATTCTGACACTTATTATATGTGATTGAATTGTTGCCGCCACTTACAGTATTAAACTGAACAAACTGGCCACGCGGAGCAGGCCCCTGCATATTTAAAAATTGGTTATTGGTGATAATAATACCACCGCCTGTTGAGTGATCAACATATACACCTCCGCTAACATGGTTGATGTAATTATTATCGATAGTTATATTATAACAATTATATAGGTAAATACCAACATCAGTTGAATTACCAAGGCTGTTGGCAGTAATATGCACATTATAACAGTTAGCTAATGAGATAGCCGGAAGGTTTCCTCCATTGATAGACTTACCACTAATGGTAATATCATGCTGACCATTTAAGTTGATTGGGCTCGACGCCGTGAATGTAGCTAAAGTTTTGGCATGAAAGTTGGTTGATAGTGTAGGATCGTTAGGTTTAAGATCGTTATTTTTAGAACAAGAAGACCAAAGGAATACACCAGCACTAAGTAGTACTAAAAGTTGTCTTTTCATAGCTTTAGTTTAATCAATAATTTAATTAATTGTTAGGTAATTTCGTCTTTTACAAAGATAGATATCGGAATTTTTATTTCCTAATTATTTCTATATATTTCTTCTAAAGATAAATATATTACGTATTATTTATAATATATTTTTAAACGATACCATTATAACCAGTTGAAAATCAAGATATTAACAATAAATGGCTTTCTTAAAAAAAAATTAGCCTCCAATAGTTAAAAAAATACATCGACTCTTTTTTTAGACACTTTTGTCCCCGATTAAGGGCATTTGGCATTTGCAAATCCTGCCGAAAACAGAAAAGCCGCACCATTAATTGGCGCGGCTTTTTCTATTTTGATTTAAGCTTTTTATGGCAATATTGCCGAAATAGACGCGCTTCCAGTCGCGCCGTTTTGAGCAGCCGACTGATTGCTGTCGACAAATATTTTGGCGCCTACCTGGCTGGCGTCATTACTAACAACCGCAAGTTTCAGTGCAAGGCCATGATTACTTGATGTGAAGCTATAGGTCCAATTGGCATCTACAGCGGTCGCCGTTTGCATGTTGCCATTGGCGTCAGAATAGGTCACATTCGATTTGCTTGTGCCCTGTATAGTGTACTTTACGGTATGCATACCGCTGCTGTCTTTTTTGCAGGAGAACATCGAAACTGAAATAAACGCCATTACGGCAAAAAGGAGGAACTTTTTCATAAGTTTTGAACTAATTTTAGGTATTTACTATTTATAACATTATTGTTACAATAACATATAAGCCAACTACGGTGCCACGAATAGGATCACAACATCGATCAGACCGCTCCCAAACCCCGGGTGTTACAGCGCAACCTATTTTATAATACACCTTATTCTTTCGACCTTTAGTATATAATTGCAGACATTGTCCAGTTTCCAAAACTCTATTTGTTATTGAGATATAAATAACAAATTCAATAACAGCGTGCATTCAATGGAAACATGCAGGCATTAAAAATTACTACGATGAAAGAATTTATGCTAATTTTCAGACACGAGGACGGCAGTAAGCTGGCCTCGCCCGAACAGATGCAAATCTGGATGAAACAAACAATGGACTGGATCGGCGGTATAGCCGCGCAAAACAAATTTGTTGGCGGCAAGGGCCTCGCATTCGACGGCAGCCGTGTGGTGTGGCACAATAACGTAGTAACCAACGGCCCCTTCGGCGAAATAAAGGAAACGCTCGGCGGCTACATTGTTGTAAAAGCCGAATCGGTTGATGAAGCCGTTGAATTTGCCAAAGGCAGCCCCGTTTTGCAGGGCGATGGCAACAGTGTGGAAGTACGCCAGCTTGTAGGAAAAGATGATATCAATTAAACTCCCAAACCCTCTTTATGGCTTGCCATAGAGAGGGTCGACCATCCGCTGTCTAGCGGAGTAGCCGGGGTGAGTCAACTACACGCACGGACATAAACCCAATGCAAAATGCAGCAAACCGAGCTAATTCCTCATTTATTCCGTACCGAGTTCCGCAAGATAGCGGCGGTGCTTTGTACCACATTCGGGATGGAGCACATCGAGGCTGCCGAAGATATCAGCAGCGAGACTTTCCTGGCGGCATTGGAAACATGGCCATATAAAGGCGTACCCGCCAACCCTACCGCGTGGCTTTACGCTGTCGCAAAAAACAAGGCAAAAAACTATGTCGCCCGTAACCAGCTTTTCGTCGGAAAAGTAACCGAAAAAGTAAAAAGCGACACATCATCAACTGCTGAAATACACATCGACCTTTCAGAAAAAAACATTACCGACAGCCAGCTGCAAATGCTGTTTGCCGTTTGCCACCCGGCCATTTCAACCGAATCACAGATTGTACTGGCCTTGCGCATATTGTGCGGTTTTGGTGTGGCCGAGATCGCGACAGCTTTTTTGTCGAATAAGGAAACCATCAACAAAAGGCTCTTCCGGGCTAAGGAAAAACTGCGAACGGAAAAAGTACAATTGGAGTTCCCCGGCGAAGCTGGCATCAGCAAACGCCTTGATACCGTGCTAACTACATTGTACCTGCTATTCAGCGAGGGTTATTATTCAGAAAGTAACGACACCGTTTTGCGCGAGGACCTTTGCCTTGAAGCTATGCGGTTGAACTACCTGCTTATTGAAAACAAAGCCACTAATCGTCCGGTAGTAAACGCGCTGTTTGCGCTGATGTGTTTTCATGCCTCGCGTTTCCCCGCAAGGAAAACCGAAACGGGGGAGCTCGTTCTATACCACAACCAGGACGAAACCCTTTGGAACAAGGAGCTGATCGCAAAAGGCGCTTACCATTTGCAGCAAGCTTCGCAGGGGCAGCTTTCAAAATATCATCTTGAAGCCACCATCGCCTGGTGGAATACAAAGAAAGAAGATACATCCGAAAAATGGGAGAACATCCTGCATCTTTACAACCTGCTGCTGCAACTGGAGTATTCGCCTGTAGCCGCTCTTAACCGCACGTATGCTGTATCGAAAGTCCGCGGCAAACAAGCCGCAATAACAGAAGCCGAAAAACTAAAGCTTGAGGATAATCATTTTTACTTCACGCTGTTGGGGGAACTTTACACCGGTATTGATAACCAACAGGCAGTACGGCATTTAAAAAAGGCCATACTGCTGGCCCGTACCACCGCCGACAGGCTGATCATCCAAAAGAAAATAGACATAATTTTAGCAGATTGACTATTTTTATTGAAATGAACAACAGGCATCAATGGCGGCATAATGTTTCCCTGAAATTACAAGAGATGGACACGGTTCTGTACCTGGAATTTATCCGGAAAACAGTAGGCCACCTGCCCGAAGTAAACGAAAAACCGTGTTATAATACGCCTGCTTTTTATGTGGGTAAAAAACTATTCGCGCGGATGAAGGAAGACGGCGAAACGCTGGTGGTTCAATCATTGGAGCGGGAGAAATGGATCGATAAGTACCCGGGTACCTTTTTTATCACTGACCATTACCTGAACTACGATTACGTACTGGTTTCGCTCAAAACTGTAAAACCCGATGACCTGGAAAAACTATTGGTAACGGCGTGGTACAACCGGTCGTCAAATAAAATACGCGGACTTCATAACCCCCAAAAGCCAAAATGATCACATCAGTAGAAAATGCCGAACACTATACCTGGGGAAACGCCTGCGACGGCTGGCACCTGCTGCGCACCGATAGTTTAAGCGTGATACAGGAACGCATGCCCCCCGGCACTGCGGAACAGATACGTTACCACAACCGCGCCCAGCAGGTATTTTATATCCTGTCGGGAACTGCAACGTTTGAGGTTGAGGGTGAAATGAAAATGGTAAATGCCGGGCAATCCATCCACATTCCGAAAGGCTTCAAACACCGCATCCAAAACAACGGCGCAGCCGACCTGCATTTCCTCGTCATCTCCGAGCCGAAAGCGCATGGCGACAGGGTAAACTTATAAACGCCGGCATTTATCATGCTTGCCGGTAAACAGGTAGCCTACCTGCTGTGCGCGTTCATATAATCAAGTGTTAAATTGCACATAGCCTTAACGCCCAATGCAAACGCGCTTTCATCGATATAAAAATCAGGCGAATGATTTATCGCAGCAGTCTTGGTGTCAGATCCTTTTGGCATCCCACCCAAAAAGAGATCAAGGCCAGGTACTTTTTCAGCAAAAAAACTAAAATCTTCGGAAACAGTTAAAGCGGGGCCCGAGGCAACATTGGCGGTCCCGGCAACCTGCTGCAGGGTTGGCAGCATTGCAGCGGTTAAAGCCGGGTTGTTATAAGTCACGGGGTAATGTACGCTGTATGGTATGGTTACCTCTGCAACCGCACCCTCCGCTTCAGCGGTTTTGGTAGCTATCTGCTTAACGCGTGCTATCAGCATTTTTTCATCGTCAGCAGAAAATGCGCGCAGCGTGCCCAACATTTCTACCTTTTCAGGTATTATATTATGGCGGTTACCCCCATTGATAGCGCCGATAGATACGACTGCGGGGTTTTCGGTAAGATTTATGTTCCGGCTGACTATAGTTTGCAGGTTATTGATGATTTGGGCTGAAACCACAATAGGATCGACACCAGACCAGGGACTGGCGCCGTGTGACGATTTGCCTTTCACTACTATCTGCATGTCGTTTACGGAGGCGAGTGTGCCGCCCGGGTGAGCTACAATGGTACCGACAGGTATATTGGAAATGATATGTTGCCCAAAAATAACGTCAACTTTAGGATTCTCCAGCACGCCCTCCTTTACCATTTCTTCGGCCCCAGATGTTTCTCCTTTTGGGCCGCCTTCTTCTGCCGGCTGGAAAATAAATTTCACAGTGCCATGTAGTTCGCTTTTCATTGAGGACAATATTTCAGCCACCGCCATTAGCATGGCTATATGTGAGTCGTGGCCGCAGGCATGCATCACGCCTACTTCCTGGCCGTTATACATGGTTTTTACTTTTGACACGAAGGGCACAGGGGTACGTTCAGTTACAGGCAACGCATCCAGTTCGGAGCGCAAGGCTACCACCGGGCCAGGTTTGCCTCCCCGCAATATGCCAACTACCCCGGTAGTTGCTATGCCAGTTTTTACTTCCAGGCCAAGCGATTGCAAGTATTTGGCGACAATTGCCGCAGTACGAAATTCATGGTTACCCAGTTCCGGGTGCTCATGAAAATCACGCCGCCATGCCACTATCTGGCTTTGAAGAGAATCGACTTTTTTGCTGACCATGCTTCTCATCGACCTGGTTTGAGAGAATGCAGGGAGAGTGAACGTGCAAAGAATAAACAGGTATAGTTTTTTCATCTTAGGGATTTTCACCTAAGATAAAAAATAATCACCATCCGCATGTCATTTCGAGCGACAGCGAGAAAACTATACATTAGTTCCCTCCTTGCCCATGCAAATAGGAAAGCCTATGTATAGTTTTCTCCTCGTTCCTCGTCGAAATGACAGGAAGTCTGAACTATAAAGGATCGAATACTATAAGGTAGTCTTAATCTTCAGCTCATTCATCTGCGCTTCAGCAATGGTCGATGGCGTGTCGATCATCACATCCCTGCCTGAATTATTTTTAGGGAATGCGATCACATCGCGGATGGAATCCAATCCGGCGAATATGGAGCAGAGCCTATCGAATCCGAACGCGATCCCACCATGCGGTGGCGCGCCATACTCGAAAGCATCCATCAGGAAGCCAAATTGCTTTTGCGCCTCTTCCGGCGAAAAGCCAAGGTGTTTAAACATTAGCGATTGCAA
>JACXTT010001670.1_pt1 | contig 36501 bp, 37 predicted proteins | sample 9270951 | NCBI WGS metagenome assembly JACXTT01 (sample SAMN15532306, study PRJNA645909) | rock metagenome | isolation source: weathered quartz diorite | place: Puerto Rico | collected 2017-06-21 | reverse complement strand
GGTTCGATCACGAGTTCTTTTCGGACTCGCATAGGGTGTGTCTCCTTTCTGTTTGTGGTTAAACAAATCGAGATACACCCTCCTTTTTCCTTTTACACACTCTTCCTTACGCCACCCCACCTTTACCTGCGTCCAGCCGCTGATTGACAACGCACCGCGCTTCTGATTGCATCGTGTGCGTGAAATGGATACCACTGATTGGCCTGATGCTTTTGTTCGCGGCGGCGAATTCCTGCACTACGCTGGTGACACGCCGCGATCTGTATAGTCCGCGACCCGATCCAGATTCTTTCGAGGCAAGGAAGCAATGGCCCAGCGTAACGACGACATCGATTACTACGCAGATGCGAGCTAATCCGACTACACGCGAAGAAGATTTGCCGGCGCCAGCGCCGCAATTGCGTTAGTTATCTTTCTCAAGTCCTGCACCTACTCTTTCTCTTTCACTTGCACGGGAGTTTCACAAATCTTGTAGCAACGCCCCTGCTCGCGAAGCCGAAGGCTTTGGTTTTGTAGCCGCCTCGCTGTGTCGAGGCGCTCCGTGTACGTGGCTGCGGGAACACGGCGGCACAGCGCCGTGGCTACAGCAGCTTAGAGCAGGAGTAAAATAAGGTGCAGGGCTAAAGGATCGAATTAGCCAAAGGGCAGATTCGCCTTGATCCGCGCCTCATCCGTTTTATCGACGCGCGCCATTTTGCTCAACTGCCGTTTGCGTTTTGCGTTTTTTGCCGAAAGCAAATGGCGCCGCGATGATTGCGCACGTAAGACTTTGCCCCGGGCCGTGATCTTAAAACGCTTTGCGACCGCTTTTTTGGTCTTGCTCCGGGCAATGGGTTTGGGCATGAAGCGCGAAAGATAGCGGGCCGATGGCTTTTAACAACTGAGTTTTGTCTCCGGCCCTGCACCTTGAGGTGGCTCGGTGGCCGCGAGCGGTCGAAACAAATGATTTCATTGGACGTTGGGCGCCTGCTAGGCCGTAGCCTTGCGAAAGGTTGGTTGAGCGGTGAACGTTTTCTGGAAGATTGCTGACCCATGGAAAACGTGCCCGCAAAAAAGCCACGTGTCGTGATTGTTGGTGCTGGCTTCGGCGGTTTGGAGGCGGCCAAGAAACTGGCCTGCGAAGATGTCGACCTCACGGTAATCGACCGGACTAATTATCACCTGTTCCAGCCGTTGCTTTACCAGGTCGCAACCGCGGCGTTGTCGCCGGCCGAGATCGCCGCGCCCGTGCGCAGCATTTTGCGGAACTGTGAAAACGTTGAGGTGATCCTGGCCGAGGTTCAATCGGTTAACGTCGATCTAAAGAAAGTCAATATTGGGGATCGCGACATCGATTATGATTTTCTCATCCTCGCAACCGGCGCGCGCCATTCCTATTTCGGGCATCCCGAATGGGAAAGACTCGCGCCCGGCTTGAAAAGTCTGGAGGACGCAGTCGAAATCAGGCGCCGAATCCTGATGGCATTTGAGTACGCCGAAAAAATTACTGATGAAGCGGCCCGTAGAGCGGCAATGACTTTTGTCATTATTGGCGGTGGACCAACCGGTGTAGAAATGGCTGGTGCGATTGCCGAGATCGCGCGCCACACTCTGGCGCGGGATTTTCGACACATCGATCCGTCGAGCGCGCACATTATTCTTATCGAGAACCAACCGCGCGTGCTGGCGGCGTTCCCGGAGGATTTGCAGATCCGTGCCATGAAGCAACTTGTCGATCTCGGCGTGGACGTGCGCACAGGCGTTCACGCGACCAACGTGACGGATGAGGGAATATATGTGAGCGATGAATTTATTCCGTGTCGCGTGAAAATCTGGGCGGCCGGAAATAACGCATCTTTTGTCGGCGGTTCGCTCGGAGTGCAGATCGATCGGGTGGGCCGCGTTTTGGTGAACAATGATCTGACCATTGCCGGTCACCCGGAAGTGCAGGTCATTGGCGACCTGGCGAATTTTTCACATCAAACAGGCCAACCGCTGCCGGGCGTTTCGCCGGTGGCGATGCAACAGGGGCGCCATGCCGCGGACAACATCCTGGGGATGATCGAGGGACGCCGGCCGCAGCGTTTTTGGTATTGGGACAAGGGAAGCATGGCCACGATTGGGCGAAACAAAGCGGTGGCAGACCTGAAGCTCTTCCACCTCAGTGGCCTTCCAGCCTGGCTGGCGTGGTTGTTTATCCATATATTTTTTCTGGTAGGTTTTCGGAATCGACTGAGTGTGCTTTTTCAATGGGCGTGGGCCTACTTCAGTTTCAGCAAGGGTGCGCGGCTGATTACGCGTAATTTTCAGGCCGAACAACGACCGCCGGCTTGAAAAGAGTTAGCGATTTAGTGAGTTAGTGATTTAACGATTGAGGTATGAATACACTTACTCGAGCTAGACAGTTACAGGACAGGACAAAAAAATTCGCGATCCGTATCATTAACGCGTTCGCGCGGCTTCCGAAAGACGAGACGATAAGAATCATCGGGCGACAATTTCTTCGGTCAGGAACGTCTTTGGCCGCAAATTACCGTGCCAGTTGTCGGGCGCGTTCCGGTGCGGATTTCATTTCCAAGATTAGCGTGGTGACCGAGGAAGCGGACGAGACCCTCTTCTGGTTCGAATTACTCGTGGAATCGGACCTGATTCCAATAAGAATAGTCGATTCGTTGATGAAGGAATGTGAAGATCTATTGAAAATTTTCTCCGCATCACTGGCGACAGCAAAGCGTAATCGCTAAATCACTGAATCGTTAACTCGATAAATGGGTAAACGGTGGAAGATTGCTGTCGTTGGGTCCGGCGCCATTGGTTGCTATTACGGCGGAAAACTTGCGGCCAGTGGCGGCGATGTTCATTTCTTGATACGCGGCGATTTGACTGCGGTTCGGCGCGATGGGTTGCGCATTCGCGGGCCGGGCGAGGACATCCATGTTGCCACGATCAACGCTTACAATACGACGGGAGAAATTGGTCCGTGCGATGTCGTTCTTATTGCGGTTAAAGCGACTTCGAACCCGGATCTTGTTGATCTGCTGCCGCCGTTGCTACATAACGACACGGTCCTCCTGACATTGCAGAATGGTTTGGGAAACGAAGAATTTCTCGCGCAACATTTCGGCGTGAAACGGGTGCTGGGCGGGCTTTGTTTCATTTGCCTGAGCCGGGCTTCGCGCACCCTGATCCAGCGCTACGATTACGGTCGCATTTTGATCGGAGAATTTAGTCGATCGCCCCTGGAGCGAACGCATCAAATTGTGGCCGAGTTCCTGGCTGCCGGGATTAAATGCCGAGTCGTCCAGGACCTCGCGCTGGAGCATTGGCGTAAACTCGTCTGGAACATCCCGTTCAACGGTTTGTCGATCCTTGCCGGTGGCGTCGATACCGCGGCCATTCTGGCTAATGCAACGTTGCGTCGCGCGACGCTGGCCTTGATGCACGAAGTGATCGAAAGCGCGAACAAATGTGGACATGCATTAGAAACCGCGGTGGCTGTCGAACAGATGCGTCGAACAGAAACAATGGGTCCGTACAAGCCGTCAACGCTGCTGGATTGGGAAGCGGGCGAGCCACTGGAAATCGAAGCGATCTGGGGCGAGCCGCTCCGTCGTGCGGCTGCGGCGGGCGCGGGGACAGCACGACTGGAAATCATTTATGCGCTGCTAAAACAGGTCGATCTGGCACGTCAGCGGGCGGGCAGCATCGGGTCCGGCAAATCGACAACCCATCCAGACTTGACCGCTTTAAGCAGTCAAGTTTTTGAGCCCCGATGAGCCTGCCCGGGTCTGGCTGCCCGCGGGTGTTGGTTCGCAATCTCCAACGGAAACTACGGATCGATCTGCCCGCGCTGCAAAAAGCCGCGGACAAGATTCTCGAGTTAGTTTTGCGTACTCATGTAGGCAGGCGCACGCAACTGCGTCGGTTAGAAGAAATTTCAGTATTGCTCATCTCCGATCGGAGGATGGCATCCCTGCATCGACAGTTTTTGGGTCAAGGTGACCCCACTGATGTGCTTACATTTCGGCACGGCGAGATTTTTATCAGTGTGGAGACGGCACAGCGTCATGCTCGCCGATTTGGAAATCCCGTGGATCAAGAGCTGAAGCTCTACATCGTTCATGGCCTGCTTCACTTGAACGGCTTTGAGGATGGAAAAAAAAAGACGGCCCGGAGAATGGAGACGGTCCAAAAACAAATTTTGCGAAGCGCCGGTCGTTTGAACTGACCGGTTCGTGTGTTAGCATTTTTGCATGAGCTGGCTTGCAAGCTCGTTGAGTGTTCTGGATGAGAAAGCCAGCCCTGCAACGATCGAGCAGCCCGGGCTTGAAAAAGAGACTCGCGCGGAAGATGAGCTGGACGTGCCGTGGCAAGTCGTCGTGCATAACGACCCGATCAATCTCATGACTTATGTGACGCAGGTCTTCCAACGCGTGTTCGGGTATCCGCGCGAAAAAGCGGAACGCCACATGCTGGAAGTGCACCGGAAGGGACGTTCAATTCTTTGGAGCGGCGCGCGAGAGCGGGCCGAGTTGTACGTCCAACAACTGCATGGCTATCTCCTTTTGGCCACGCTCGAAAAAATTTGATATGGAAATTTACCGGCGAGGTGACGAGATCGAAATATCCGATCTCGATCCGTTCCTGGCGGAGCTATTACGTCAGATTCCGGCCAGTACAAAGACCGAAGACTGTCCTCGAGCGCGCGAACGGATTTATAGCGCTCCGGCTGATGCCAGCCAACAAGAGATATGCGCCGAGTGGAGACTGTATGTCGAGCCGGAGCTGCGGCGTCTTTTTCAGAGCGCCACCGAAACCGTGGCCGGGGACTTGAAACAATTAAACGGAAGAGAGCGATCAGTGACCAACTGCACATTGCGGATTCCCACACAACATGCTGACGCCTGGCTGAACACGCTCAACCAGGCCCGCCTGGCAATCGCAGCCCGGTGCGGTTTTACCGACACCGAGCTGTGCGATCATGACCGTTCACCGGTCGGATCACGACGGGACTTGAGTTTATTCCAGATAAATTTCTACGCTTTTTTGCAGGAATTAATTTTGCGGGAAATTGGCGAGTTGATGAATGGACAAGGCAGTTAGGTCGGCTGTTTTTTTCGATCCCTTACCATCGACATCAGGCGTTCTTTTAAAGCCGTGGAAGACTTGGCTGGTCTGAGGCTCAGCGCGAAAGCTTCGTGCAGTGTGTAACATTCGTTGATGAAGTCTTCGCCCTTGGTTCCGAATTCCTTTCGGGCCCTTTCGAACTCCTCCAGTTCGTCCGGCTCCAACGCGCCAATCACGTAGAGTCGGGAGCGATTCTGGAATTGCTCAAAATTCATGTCTTAGCTCCTTAAGGGCGTCATAGATTTTCTTTAAGCCTAGTTCAAGCCGGGTTTTCACAGTCCCCAAAGGTGTATTCGTATTTGCCGCGATTTCGCGCTGGCTCATACCGTAAAAAAATGCCAGCTCGACCGTCGCTCGCTGAGCTTCCGGTAAGGAACTGAGCACCCGCCCCATGAGTAAACGGGCATCACCTGAATGGATTGCCGCCTCCGTTACGTTCTGCATCCAGGCGCCCGGCTGGCGTTCGCTTTCGGCTTGGAGACGTTCCTCGGCTCGCACATAAGCCTTTTTCTTGCGCAATCCATCGATGGCCCGCCGCCGGGCCAACGTCACCATCCAACCCAGGGGTTTCCCCTTCTTGGACGAGAAGTTCTTGGCTTGACTCCATATTTCCAGAAACACCTCCTGGAGCAGATCTTCTGCCTCGGCCTCGTTATGAATGACGCGCAGGATCAGCGCCTTGAGGATCCCGTTATAACGATCATAAATCTGAGAAAGCGCTTCCGGGTCCTGAGCCTGGAGGCCGCGCATGAGCTCGACATCGGTGGGATCGCCCGGTTTGAGAGCTGGAAGCCCCAGGGTCTTGGGATCGAGATTAGCTTGGGTATCCAAATACAGATTGGTTGGTGGTCTTTGCATAGAGGAGGGGACGTCTCCAATCATTCTAGCCGTTTGAGAGCACATTCGTCCAACGCTTTCGGGCCCGTCGTCCGATTTCACTTTTTGCTTGCGATAAGCCTTGACCGCTTTGCCTCCATACGCTTCGGTCCCTAACGCGAATTGCAGCGCATGATGCGCTGAGCGGCCGCCAAAGGGATGAGGAGGTTGTCGCGCGCCCGCGTTCAAAATCCAAATTCACGAAAGGAAATCCAAATGAAATCAATCATCTCGTTTATCGTAGTCATGGGCTTCATCGCATCGGCGATCGCGCAGGAAGAATCGCCTTCCAAGTCCAGTGAAGAAAAACCTTCGGCTACGGTGCAAGAGTCCCCGGCGGGGTCGCCCAGCGAGCACCCGACTGCTACGACGGCAGAATCGCCCTCCACTGCAAAGAAGGAGGCTGTCACATCAACCAGCCCTAAGAAGGAAGCTTCGCCGGCTCCGGCCAAGGCACCAGCAAAGAAAATGAGTGTAGAAGCTGCCTTGAAAGATAATGAGAACCGATGGGAAGCGTCTTATGCAAAGCATGACTCCTCCGTCGCCCAGACACTCGTCGCCGCCGATTTCGTGGGCGTCTATTGGGACGGCAAAGTCATGGGCAAATCCGCTCTGATCGGCGAGATAAAAAAAGATAAAGACAGCTACAAGTCCGCGGTGAATGAGAAGCTGGCAGTGCACACTTATGGTCCGAGTGTAGCGGTCGTCATAGGGACGGCGCACGAAAAAGGAACGGGCAAGCATGGGAAAGCCTTCGATCGGACTTTTCGCTTTACCGACACATGGGTGGAGCGAAATGGGCAGTGGCAATGCGTGGCCAGTCAGGTGATGAAGCTTAAGGGCTAGTTTGTTCTGGCGCCAGCCAGCGCGTATTTTGGTAGAGGCGGCCACGATAAAGGTGGCCGCCTCTGTTTTACTCCTGCGTATGGGTACGGTTGTGGATCACTACGCCTGCTAAACGCCCTGATTGCGCGGTGCGATTTGTGCAGCAAAAGTTAAATACATGGCTGGCAGTGAAACAGTGATAGAAAGAGCGACGGATCCAGTCTGGTTCAAAGACGCGATCATCTACGAGCTGCACGTCAAAACGTTTCACGACAGTGACGGCGACGGCATTGGCGATTTCCGTGGGTTGATCAAAAAGCTCGATTACCTTCAGGAACTCGGCATCACCGTGATTTGGCTGTTACCGTTTTATCCGTCGCCGCTGCGGGACGACGGTTATGACATTGCTGATTACTTTGATGTAAATCCAAACTACGGTACGCTGGCAGATTTCCGGGCTTTTTTGAGCGCAGCGCACGAGCGCGGCCTGCGCGTGATTACAGAACTGGTGATCAATCACACCTCAGATCAAAATCCGTGGTTCCAAAAGTCGAGGAAAGCCGTCTCTGTCGCCCGCGACCCCGGCAACGCGAGATCGACAGCAGGGGCGGCCGGGGTCACCGACCCCGGCTACAAGGATTTTTACGTCTGGAGCGACACACCGGAAAAATATCAGGAAGCGCGAATCATCTTTAAAGATTTCGAGACTTCCAACTGGGCGTGGGATCCGGTGGCGAAAGCGTATTACTGGCACCGGTTTTACTCCCACCAGCCCGATCTCAATTTTGATAATCCTGCTGTGCATGATGCCGTCCAGAAGGTCTGCGATTTTTGGCTGGGCATGGGGGTCGATGGTCTCCGGCTCGACGCTGTCCCGTATCTTTACGAGCGGGACGGAACCAATTGCGAAAATTTGCCTGAAACGCATGGCTTTCTAAAAAAGCTGCGCGCGCATGTGGATGCGAACTTCCCCGGCCGGATGTTGCTGGCGGAAGCGAACCAGTGGCCGGAAGACGCTGTTGCTTATTTTGGGAACGGGGATGAATCGCACATGAGTTTTCATTTCCCGCTCATGCCGCGCATGTTCATGGCGCTGCAAATGGAGGACCGGTTTCCGATTATCGACATTCTCGATCAAACCCCGCCCATTCCGGAAAACTGCCAATGGGCCATGTTTTTGCGCAATCATGACGAGCTCACCCTCGAAATGGTGACCGACGAGGAGCGGGACTACATGTGGCGCGTTTATGCAAATGACCCGCACGCGCGCATCAACCTTGGCATCCGCCGGCGGCTTGCGCCGTTGCTGGCCAACAGTCGGCGCAAAATCGAGTTGCTCAATACCATGCTTTTTTCGATGCCGGGAACACCGATCATTTATTACGGCGACGAAATCGGGATGGGCGATAACATTTACCTGGGCGATCGCAACGGTTGCCGCACCCCCATGCAATGGAGCCCGGACCGCAACGCCGGTTTTTCCACAGCCAATCCGCAACAGCTGCATCTGCCGGTGATCATCGATCCGGAGTATCATTACGAAGCGATCAACGTCGAAAACCAGCAGAAGAATCTTTCGTCGCTGCTCTGGTGGATGCGGCGGGTTATTGCCATGCGTAAGAATTTCAAGGCCTTTTCCCGCGGCTCGCTCGAGTTTCTCTATCCAGACAACGCGAAGGTGCTGGCCTTTCTCCGTCGCCATGAAAACGAAACAGTCGTAGTGGTAGTGAATCTCTCGCGCTTCGCGCAATCGGTCGAACTCGATCTGGCGCGTTTTTCCGGCTGTGTGCCGGTCGAAGTTTTCAGCCGCAACCGTTTTCCCGTGATCAGGAAATCGCGCTATATTTTAACCCTCAGTCCTCACGCCCATTACTGGTTTGTTCTCCAACCGCAAAGCGAACGCCGCCGCCTGGAAAAAAGGCGCGTAATCCCGACGCTAAGTGGGCCTGCGGAATTGGTAAGTTTGCTCGATAATGGCGAGCGCGCACGAATCGAGTCCGAAATCCTGCCGGCGTATATCGGAAGCTGCCGCTGGTTCGGGGCGAAAGCGCGCACTCTGCGTCAGATGCGCGTGCGAGAGCAATCCGCTATTTCGGCGGTGCCGGATGCAGCCCAATTTTGGTTTGTCGAAGTGAGTTATCTCGATGCGCCTAACGAGACCTACGCATTGCCGGTAAAGATCGCTTCCGGCGATAAAGCTCGTGCCATTTCCCAATCCACTCCGCAGGCGGTCGTTGCTCGATTCCTCGACGGCGACGATTCCATTTTGTTCGATGCGGTGTGGGACGTGGCATTCCGTGAAAATCTCTTCTGCCTGATCCGGGATCGACAAAGTGCCACCGGACAAAATGGAAAGCTTGTTGGCACCGTGGCGCAAGGGCTTGGCGACAGCTCGGCGATCCCAACTTCACGTCTCATCGGTGGGGAGCAGAGCAATTCGTCGATGCTCTTCGAAGACAAATTCTTTCTCAAACTTTACCGCAAGCTGGAGGACGGCGTGAATCCCGATGTCGAAATAGCGCGTTTCCTGGCTGAGCGGGCGCGTTTTCCAAATGCAGCCGGCTTCGGCGGCGCGATTGAATATCGGCGCGACAAGTCCGAGCCGACAGTCGTTTGTCTGTTGCAGAATGCGATCACGAGTGAGACCGACGCCTGGAAGATGACGCTCGACCACGTCGGCCGATTTTACGAACGCGTCCTGGCGCGGAAAGCCGATTTGCAAAACGAAAACACGCCGGCCGGGACTTTGCTTGATGAGCTACTTGGCGGTATTTATCCCGAGAAAGCAAAGTTGCTCGGAAAACGCACCGGGGAATTGCACCTTGCGCTTGCCTCCGCGCCCGATGACCGTTTTTTTGCCCCTGAGCCGTTCAATGCCATGGCGCAGCGGTCCGCTTACCAATCCATGCGCGCTCTGTTGCGCCGGACCTTCGGGCTGCTCGAGAAGAAGATCGACGATCTCCCGGAAAACTCGCGCAACGAAGCGCGGGACGTTCTGGCCGCTGAAAAGGAGATTCTTGAGCGCGAAAAACGTCTGCTCGATCGAAAGACGAATGCCGCCAAGATTCGGATTCACGGCGACTATCATCTTGGTCAGCTTCTCTATACCGGAAAAGATTTCGTCATTCTCGATTTTGAAGGCGAACCCGCGCGCCCATTGAGTGAGCGGAAATTGAAACGCTCGGCCTTGCGAGACGCATCTGGCATGATGCGGTCGTTTCAATACGCGGCCTATAGTGCGCTGTGGCAGCCTGCCATGCGAGTGGAGGACGTTCCGTTCCTCGAACGCTGGGCCGACATTTGGTATCGCCAGATGAGCAGCCTCTTTTTGCAAAGTTATTTAAACACAACCGCCGGCGCGATTTTCGTACCGCAAAACAGCGACGACCTGCAAATTATGCTCGAAGCCTACCTTCTCGACAAAGCCGTTTACGAAATCGGCTACGAACTAAACAATCGCCCGGATTGGGTGGTCATCCCCATCCGTGGCATTAAACATATATTGAAATCGGCTTAAGATTCGCCACAGATGGACACAGATGAAACACAGATAAGAATTCTATTTTTTCATCTGTGAAAATCTGTGTCAATCTGTGGGTATAAAAGAATTGGAAAATCTTATGAACCAACATCTCGAGAAAATCGACAACGACATTGCCAGGAAGCATCTCTTGAAACACCCGTTTTATCTCGCGTGGGTCCGCGGGGAGCTGAGCATTGAGGCGCTTAAGGATTATGCGCGGCAGTACTATCACCACGTTGCTGCCTTTCCTACCCATATTTCGGCCGTACACGCAAGGTGCGAGGACCAGGCGGTGCGCAGGCAACTCCTTTCCAATTTGATTGATGAAGAAGCTGGCTCACCAAATCACCCGGAGTTGTGGAAGAAATTCGCCGAAGGACTTAGCGTTGACGATGTCGATCTCGCAAAGACGGAACAGCAGCCCGAGACGAAAAATCTGATCGATACATTTCGCTCAGTTTGCCGCGAAAGGTCAACCGTCGAAGGGATCGCTGTGCTTTATGCTTATGAGAGTCAGATGCCGGCGATTTGTGAATCCAAGATCGATGGTCTCAAGAAACACTACGGCTTCACGAATCCGGAACATTACAAGTACTTCGGTGTCCACCTCGAAGCGGACCGCGAACATTCCACAGGCGAGCGCAAAATGCTTGGGCTCTACCTCGACAATGACAACATCGAGACAGTGCGCGCATCAGTTCGCCGTGTTCTGGACGCCCTTTGGGAGATGCTCTTCGGCGTTTGTCGCAGACACGCGGTCACATCCTGATGGAGGGCGTCCGCGCTGTCGGCGCCCAAAAATATAATGGGACACGACGGCGCGTGTCCCTCCAGTTAAAAAATCACCGCGGTGTGATGCCTTCGGCAAGATCAACGTGGAATGTTTGTTTCACTTTGAGACTGCCGAAGGTCAGCTCGGCGTTGTAATCGCCCGCCGGCAACAGCCGCTTTGGGTCGTCGCCCCCGTACTCGATGCTCACATCTTTGGTTGGCCGTAAATCCCAATTCAACCGGGTGAAACCAGGCGCACCCGGCGCTTTCAGATTCGCGACGGGCTGGCCAGTCGATTTTGTGATCCCGATTTTAATTTCGTCGCCAGTGAATTCTTTTACCCACACGGTCAGGAGTGCGCCTTCGGCTGGGTTCTGGCCGCGATAAATACCTTTGCCGTTGAACTCGACATACCCGGGCTGAAGATATGCACCCGTGACCGAGCGAACGCCAAACAAGTGCGCCGGCTTTGCTGCGATCTCCGATGTAAATTCGCGAAAGGGCGCGCTGTCGTCGAGGATTGCGATGCTCCGACCATGCGTCGCAATCACCAGATCGTTTGTCCGGGGATGAATTTGAATATCGTCGATACGCATTGTCGGGATATCACCAATGCGGACCCAGTGCGCACCCTGATCGAATGACGCAAAAATTCCAAAATGCGTGCCAGCATAAAGCAGCTTTGGATTGCCTCGATCTTCGCGGACAACTTCGACCGGATCGTTCGTGGGCAGGTCGCCCGTAACCGGTTGCCACGTTTTGCCGAGATCGGCTGTGCGCAAGATCATCGGCCGATCGTCGCCGGCGCGATACGCGGTCGCCGTCACATACGCGACATTTGGATCCGCATTCGAAGGCTCGATGGCAACGACCCACTGCCCGCGCGCCGCCTCGGGCAGATTGTTAGTCAACTCGGTCCATTTGCCACCGTCGTTTTCTGTGATCCAGAGACGGCCATCGTCCGTTCCGGCCCATAATAAACCGGCTCGCTTCGGTGATTCGGCCAACGAAAACACCGCGCCGTAATTCTCCGCGCCGCTGCCGGTGGCATTTATCCGGCTGGGATCGTTATGTGTCAGATCTGGACTGATTACCGCATATTTTTCCGCTCGATCCGTTAATCGGAAGACGCAATTACCGCCCAGATAAATCATCCCCGGCTTATGCCGACTCATCACCATCGGTGAGTTCCAGTGAAAGCGATATCGCGGCTGACCTTCGGGCGGTTCCGGCCGCAGCTTGCGGAGCTCGCCATTACGTAAATTGATGCGGTGCACATCGCCCTGCTGGCTCTCGGCGTAAAACGTGTCGGGATTAGCCGGATCGAACAGGACATAAAAACCATCGCCACCTGCCAAGGCCGTCCAGTCGCAGTTGCGAATGGCTTCCTTACTTTGGGTTCCACTTGGCCCGACCCAGTTCTCATTGTCTTGGAGTCCGCCTGCGATGCGGAAGTAAGGCTTCGAATCGTCCAGGCTGATCCGGTAAAACTCTCCAGCCGGAAATTTATTCAGGTGATCCCAATTTTTTCCGCCAGCGAAACTTTGAAACAGGCCCCCATCAGTCCCTAAAATCAACCGCTGACAAACTGGCGGCTTCGGCGGTTTGTTTTTGTCTTCTGCTTTCGGCGGTTTCTGCGGCGGGACCGTCCCCGGTTGGATGGCGAGCGCGTGACAATCGGAATGGACCTTCTCGGAAAGATCTTCCCGGAAATTTTTCCCGCCGTCATCCGATACCAGAAGCGCGAACTGGAGCAGGTAAACACGCTGATCGTTGGCGGGGTCGATCCGAATCTGGCTGAAATAAAATGGACGGGGATCGATCGCGCTTGTGCGAGTCCATTTTTCACCGCCATCTTCGGAACGAAAAACGCCGCCGCTCTTGCTTCGCAGGTCGGTCAATATTCCCGATCCGCCTTCATAACTTTGCACCACGGCCATGACAACCTTCGGATTGCTCGCACTGATCGCGAGACCGATTCGCCCGGTTTGCGAAGGCAATCCGCCGCTGAGCTTTTTCCAACTCGCGCCACCGTTCGTGCTTTTGAAAATTCCTCCAACGTCATCGCCGCCGGTCGCGGCGGGACCGGAAGTGAAACTCCAGGGCGTGCGCTGGCGGGCGTAGAGTGCGGCGTAAACAGTTTCCGGATTGTTTGGATCGAGGACCACGTCGCACGAGCCAGTCCGCGCATTGTGTGGCGCAGGCGCTTGTAAAATGAGCTTCCATGTCTTGCCGGCGTCCGTCGTCTTAAACAATCCGCGTTCGCCACCGTCGGCCCACAAATGCCCGCTCGCCGCCACATAAGCCACCTCCGGTTTTTTGGGATCGACCACAATCCGTCCAATGGCTCGACTGTTCTTCAACCCGACGTTCTGCCAATTCTCGCCGCCGTCGCTCGAGCGATAGACGCCGTCGCCCCAGCCGGAAGAATTGCGGTCGTTTGCTTCGCCTGTCCCGACCCAAATCACGTCGGGATCTGACGGCGCGATAGCCAGTGCGCCGATTGAAAGCGCATGTTGCCTGTCGAAAATCGGGTCGAAGGTGACGCCGTTATCGCCTGTTTTGAAAATGCCGCCATGTCCCAGGGCCACGTAGAACACAGACGGGTTGCGGGGATCGATTGCGATGTCCGGGACGCGACCGGCCATCACCGCCGGACCAATGGTACGTGCCTTAAAGTTCTTGAAAAGGACATCGGTGAGTTGCGCTGCGGCGGGAGAAGGACCGGGCGTGACGCTGGCCGAGAGCGGAGGAGTCGTGCTCGGTGGCGATGTAGTCGGGAAGACAGGCCGTGGAGTTTCTTCCTGGGCCAACGACAACGCTTGTGACAAAGAAAATGCAACGAAGGCGCAAAGGACTCGAATACTCATAAGATTGTGATCTTCATCTTGGCAATTTGTCGTTGCAGAGCAAGTGCGCTTGTCGCGCCGCAGTGGAACGAAGATGGATCCGTTGCAAGCGAGATTTGTAGCCACGGCGCTGTGTCGCCGTGCTTTGGGTTGGCACACGGACAGAGCGCCTCGACACAGCGAGGCGGCTACAACTGTTCGGCGGCTGGGAAGCTGCCGCTCCTTGATTTTGCGGCGAATTAATCCTGCGTATTGTCGTCGCGTATGCAACACGGAGTCCTTGCTGGAAAGACCGGCGTCGTATTCGGCGTGGCAAACAAACGCAGCATTGCCTGGGCAATCGCCAGGGCCTGGGCCGCAGCGGGTGCTCGTTTGATTTTCAATTACCAGGGCGAGCGGCTGAAAGAAAATGTCGAGGAACTGGTTGGCGAGTTTGGTAAAGAAACGCCGCTTTTTCCGTGCGATGTCTCAAGCGACGCGGAGATTAAAAATTTCTTCGAACAGTTGCGAAGCCGGATCGGTCATGTCGATCTGATGCTGCACTCTCTCGCTTTTGCACCGAAAGAAGCACTCGAGGGCGATTTCGTGAGCACGACTCGCGAAGCGTTTCGCGTGGCGCACGACATCAGCGCATACTCGTTAGTCGCGCTCGCCCGGGAAATTGCGCCCCTGATGACGAATGGCGGCAGCATCGTCGCCATGACTTATTACGGCTCGGAGAAAGTCGTGCCGCATTACAACGTCATGGGCGTGGCCAAAGCCAGCTTGGAAGCGAGCACGCGCTATCTTGCCTACGACCTTGGGCCGAAAAAAATCCGCGTAAACTGCATATCGGCCGGACCGGTGCAGACGCTCGCCGCGCGCGGCATCAGCGGTTTTACCCAAATGTTAAAGCATTATCAGGAACGCGCGCCGCTTAAACGGAGTTGCGATCCGGCTGAGCTCGGTGCAACGGGCGTCTTTTTGGCCAGCGACGGTGCAGCCGCGATTACCGGTCAGGTGATTTACGTCGATGGCGGTTACCAAATCATGGGCATGTGACGTCTTTTCGTGCTCATGCTCCTGCTCGTAATCGAATATTGCGGTAGGGACGGACCGAAGCTGCGAAATGTCTGGGTAGCAACACGCGTCTCGCGTGTTTGTTTCGGCGTCTCGCCGAAACAATCTTCCCTTGAGTAGTGCGAGGACTTTGTCGTCGGTCTGCGTGGCATAGACATCTTGCCTGTACGTGGGCTTGCCCTCCTACGCTGTGCAGGGAATTTGGCTACATGAAGCTTGCCGACAAACTAAGAGATTTGTTAGGCGGCGAGATTGTTGCCGACGATCCCGAGACGCTTGCTACCCACAGCGGGGATAAATGGTTCGCTGCGGAAGCGCCCGAAGTTGTGGTCTTCGCGAGATCGACCGACGATGTCTCAAAGCTGCTGAAGTTCGCGTCGGCAGAAAAGATTCCCGTCACCGCCCGCGGCGGGGGGTTTGGTTATGTTGGCGGCTGTGTTCCGGTGCGGAAGGGCGTCGTCCTTTCGTTGATGCGCATGAACCGGATCAAGGAAATCCATTTTGCCGACGCAATTGCAATCGTCGAACCGGGTGTGATTACAGCCGATCTGAAAGCGGCCGCGCGCGCGCAAAAGCTTTTCTATCCGCCCGACCCAGCGAGCATGCGTGACTGCACCATCGGAGGGAACATCGCCACTAACGCCGGCGGACCGCGCTGTTTGAAATACGGGGTGACACGCAACTATGTCGTCGGTCTGGAAGCGGTGCTGGCCAATGGCGACGTTTTGTGGACGGGTGGACGTGTTCATAAAAACAAAACCGGATTTAATTTGATCGGGCTCTTCGTCGGGTCGGAAGGAATGCTCGGCGTCGTCACCGAAATCGCGTTGCGTTTGCTTCCGTTACCGCCCGCGCGAGCAACGTTGTCGGCGGCATTTGCAACCATGGCACAAGCGGCCGAAGCGGTGCAGGAGATTTTCGCCGCCGGTTTTTTGCCCTCTTCTCTTGAGATCGCCGACAGTTTCACGCTGGAAGCCGCGCGCGAGAAAATCCCGAAGGCTTTCGGGATCGTGCCGCCAGGTAGTGCGCATTTGCTTGTCGATCTTGATGGGCAAGAGGAGAGCGTGCACAGCGAAGCGGTGGCAATCCGCGAGCTGCTCGCGAAGAAAGATCCGAACGCGCTCGAGATGGCGGCCGGCGAGGAGAATTGCGAGAAGCTATGGGCGTTGCGGCGCGAGTTCAGCAATTCGCTGCGCGCAACCGGCTTGACCAAGCTAAATCAGGATGTGGTCGTCCCGCGCAGTCGCATTGTCGATCTTGTCGAATTCGCGGAGAAACTGCAGGCGAAACACGGCTTTCCAATTGCTTGTTTTGGTCACGCCGGGGATGGCAACGTCCACGTCAACATTATGGCCGACCGATACAATCGCGACGCAGCGGTGCGTGAAAAAGTTGAGCACGCACTCGACGAGCTTTTTGCACAGGTGCTGGAGTGGGGCGGAGTCATCACGGGAGAACACGGCATTGGTTTGGCAAAGAAACGCTGGTGGCGGGAAGCAACCAGCAACGTCGCGCGCGAACTCCATTGCAAGCTAAAGGAAATTCTCGACCCGGGCGGTATTCTGAATCCGGGAAAGTTTCTCGACTGAACCGAACGCGTGCAGTTGGCGACGCAACTGTAGAGGCGGCTGTCTCAGCCGCAAAAGGCGCACGCCTATTTTGAGCCGGTCTTGGTACTCGTAGGGGCGGCTGCCTGCTCGCGAACCCTTTCGGAGTCGTCTCAGCCGCAGAACTGCAGGGCGGCAATACGCTTTGCCGCGTCCGGAAATTTCCTTCTTAAGGCGCGACATCGATGAATTCCTGAACTTTTTTGGCTCTCCCCGGGCTTAGATCGGGATCTTTGTGTCGCAGCCATATTCACAATAAGTAGATCGAAATCTCAGAATCCATCGGTCGGTGCGCGGCATAGCTTACGCTAATACTCAATCGTGGTTAAACTCTCAATTGTGAGAAACATTCGGAAACAACTTAATATGATCATCCCCAGAAGCAAAGCCGCCTTGGAAACATGGCTTGCCCAGTTGCATCGCATTCATGCAGCTTCAGACATGGGCCCCGCTTTCCTGGCTCTTCAGATCGCCGAGCTGGAAAACAGATGCGCGGCGCTGCGCAAGCGGATGCATCACAAGGCGAAACCAAGCGGCGGGTCAAAGCGCCCTGTCTTGCGTTCCGCTGCGTAATTCCCAAGCGCACTGCGGCCCCTTAATCGAACGAGTCGAGCAAGCAACTGTGGCAGGCGTCCTCGGCTGCAGCCCGGTTGGTCCGAGACAGACGCCCTGCACCCCACAGGCGTTCTTTGACTAAACTCAGCAACCGAGGAGGGACTGCCTCTACCGAAAACCACCAAGAGGACGTTTGTCGCCCACCGAGAAAAAACCATCCCTTGGCTGTTTAGCCTGCGCCTGAATGGCACGCCGACGCCTATCGCAGCGCATTCTGAGGCCCGCAATATTTACCCGTTGCAGAAGCTTTCGGGGTTGACCGGAACCTGGATTCGTGGAAATTGGCACCTCCCGCACTAGCGGCCATGCGCACCGGCTTGGCCGGAGTTGATTTTTAATTGAGACTTTACGTATAAATTCCTGTGGCTGTGCTGATTAGATCATGAAACCAGGAACTATTACTCACACGATAGCTGTTTTTTTGTCATCCATTTCGTCCCTTTTCGTTCACTCGACCGCCGCGAAAGCTGAGCCGGCCAAACTGAAGCTGAGCAAACGATCTGAGAAGTCGTCGGACGAGGCGCTGGTGAATGTCGATTCGCTTGCGTTCGCCCCGCGCCATCTTAAATCGGCGCCGCCGACCGCGGGCGAGCGTTATGTCTGGAAAAAGGAAATCGTAACCACGGTTTTCTGGATAGGTGAAATGCCCAGCGGCAATAATCCCGTCCCAAATTACTCGAGTTCGTGGGACAAAAATTGGGCGAAAAGCTACGGCGGGTTCGACGATCCGAATCCGGCGCATCGGCAAGATTTTGCTCCGGTGAAGTTCACGCCGCGGCAAAATCCGTTTTACTGCGCGTTGCCTTACAATGATAAGGCGGCGACCGGTCATCGCCCGGAAGCGTCGGAGGTTGTTCCGTGGTTTAAGGAAGCTTACCAGGGGCCGGGAGTTTCAGTTTGCAAAGGGCGCTGGGTCGCCATCCGGCAAGGCAACCACGTTGTTTACGCGCAATGGGAAGATGCCGGCCCATTTCGGACCGATCACTGGCAGTACGTTTTTGGCAACGAGCGCCCGAAACCGAATTTAAACAAGGGTGCCGGGCTCGATGTTTCGCCGGCGGTGCGCGATTATCTTGGCCTGAAAGAGACTGACGTGACCGATTGGAAATTTGTCGATTTTAAGGATGTGCCGCGTGGTCCATGGTCACGCCTGGGGGAGAACAACACTTTCGTTATTAATGATCGTAGAGGAGACGAACGCGTGGCTTCGGTCTCTACCGCGACAGCGGGCGTCTTCGCGCGATAGAACGAGTGGCGGGCTTGGCGCGATCACTCTCTGCGGAGATAATCCCTTCAATCTTGCCTGTTCGGGCCACCAGTCGCTCCAAAAAGGCTCGAGATTATCGGCCCGAAACGGAGGACGCTTTTGGAGCTTGCTTGCTGGCGCGTTCCTGGTTTACGCGGGAAAAGGCGAAAAAGAATGCGAAAAGCGCGCCAATTATGACAATGAATAGAAAGACGAAAGCGGCGGAGCGAATGTTCCGATAGCGCGCATTGGCTTGCTTCCATTCAGCGCGCCTCTGTGCCAGCTGCAATTCCAGGAGTTGGTTAAATTTCTCCGGGTGATTGTCGGTTAATTCAGGCTTGCCGGGAACGGGCGAAATCACGCAAACATCTGACGCAAGTAATATGCCGATTCGAGAAAAATCCGTCGCGTATGTCGCACCGATGCTGGCCTTTGCGGTCTTGCTAACTCTCGGCGGTTTGCTGAAAAAAGTCGACCACCAATTTTGGCTCACGGCCGCCGAGTACTGGATTTATCCCCTCCAGACCATCGTCTGCGGCGGCTTGGTCATTTGGTTTCGCCGCAACTACGATTTTGGACGACTCCGGAACGTTGCTTTTACAATCTTTGTCGCGGCCCTCGTTTTTGTCCTTTGGGTTTCACCGCAACAATTCCTGGGCTTTCCCGCGCGTAACGCCGGGTTCAATCCAGACCTTTTTGTTCATCAGCCGCTGCTTTACTGGCCAACCGTCGGGTTTCGTTTTCTGCGCCTGGTCATCGTCGTGCCTCTGATGGAAGAGGTTTTTTGGCGCGGATTCTTGCTCCGTTTTCTGATCGATGAAAATTTCGAGCGGATCCAGTTCGGAACCTTCTCCTGGTTTTCGTTTGTCGTTGTCACCCTTGTCTTCGGTTTCTCTCATTCGGCAGATGATTGGATCGCGGCATGCCTTACCGGGGCGATTTACAATGGCGTTGCTTACCGGACCAAAAGTCTCTTGTCATGTGTATTGACCCATGCCCTGACCAACCTGCTCCTCGGTATTTGGATAATCAGTACGAAGCAGTGGGGCTTTTGGTGAAAGCCTGCCAAAAGACCCATTGCATTGGCGACTTTAATCCTACTCTTTTCCCCTGCTCATGTTCTGCAAATGCAAGGATCTGAGGGTAACACGGACATGCAGCCATGGCACTGAGTGTGCTGCTAAAGTCAACATGCACGCGACTTTTTTCCAAAAGGTGATTCTCTGCGCGATCGCTGCATTCTTCGCGGCCGCGCTGATCGAGTGGGGGAAAGTCTTTGTCGTGGGAGCTGATGACGCTTTGAACAAAGGTTATCAGCACCGCTCGCCTGTTGGCGTCAGCGGAAACCCCTGAAAAGCATTGCTGCACTCGCGCGGACGCATAATCTGCGTAGTGCTGCATGAAGATCGGATTTGCTCAGATCAATACCACGGTAGGGGATCTACGAGGCAATTTTGAGAAGATTGCTCGTGCCTACGATCGACTCAACGCAGCAGGTGCGGACTTAGTTCTCACGCCGGAACTGGCCATCACCGGGTATCCGCCGCAGGACCTCGTCTTAAAATCGCGTTTTGTTCCCGAGACGTTGGAAAAGCTGGACCAACTTCACGCCCGTGTTCAACGCGCGGTCTTGCTTGTCGGCTTTGTTGATCGGAACGAAGGACGTGGCAAACCGTTTCATAATGCGGCTGCATTACTCCAGGCCGGCCAGCCCGTTCGCAAGATCTACAAATCGCTTTTGCCGACCTACGATGTTTTCGATGAAGAACGGTACTTCGAGCCTGCGCGCCGGGTCGAGCCGGTTGCGGTTTGTGGAAACAAGATTGGCGTTACCATCTGTGAAGACATCTGGACCGAACACTATCTGCCGCGCGCACTTTATGAGGTCGAACCCACGCGGAGTTTGATTGACCAAGGCGCGGAGGTGATTGTGAATTTGAGTGCGTCGCCGTTCAGTTTGCATAAGCCGGCCATTCGATATGAGATGGTCGGCGGGCTGGCCCGCACGCATCAGAGGCCAATCTTTTATTGTAACCTCGTCGGCGGCAACGACCAGCTCATTTTCGACGGCAACTCCTTCGCGCTGAATTCATCCGGCGAGCTGATCGCGCAGTTGCCGAGTTTTCAGGAGGAGGAGGCGATCATCGACACGAATCAAGCCAAGCCGATGAAATTTCGTGAGAGCGATAAGCCAGAGGAACTCTTCGGTGCGTTGTCGTTAGGCCTGCGCGATTACTTGAGAAAATGCAATTTCAAGTCGGCCGTGCTCGGTTTGAGCGGCGGAATCGATTCGGCAGTGGTAGCGGTCATCGCCGTCGATGCGCTCGGCGCGGAGAATGTGACGGGTGTATCGATGCCGAGCCAGTATTCCTCGCGCGGCAGCATCGAGGACGCGCTGACCCTAGCGCGCAACCTCGGCATCAAATGTCTGCAAATTCCGATCACCGAAACGTTCGCTGCTTTCAAGAACCAGTTTCGCGAAATTTTCGGTGGTCTGCCGGAAAACGAAACGGAAGAAAACATGCAACCGCGCTTGCGGGCGATGACGCTAATGGCCCTCTCAAACAAGTTCGGTCATTTGCTCCTGACCACGGGGAACAAAAGCGAGCTGGCGGTCGGTTATTGCACGATCTACGGGGATATGGCGGGCGGGCTCGCGGTCATCAGCGACGTGCCCAAAACAATGATCTACGAGCTGGCTCGCTGGATAAACTCCGACTATGCGTCGCGAACAGGTAGGAAGCGCGAAATCATTCCAGAATCGACAATAGAAAAACCGCCGAGCGCGGAGTTGAAACCAAATCAAAAAGACCAGGACACACTACCGCCGTACGATATTCTGGACGAGATCCTGCGGTTATATATCGAAGAAAACCTGAGTGCGCGCGATATCATCGCCCGTGGCTTGGACGAGAAAACAGTTCGTTGGGTGCAGCGACGGGTCGACCTCAATGAATACAAACGCGAGCAGGCGGCGCCGGGTCTAAAAGTGAGCACGCGCGCTTTTGGCCTCGGTCGGCGCATGCCAATTGCACAAAAATATGTGGATTGAAATAGGGGAGGTTGACTGAGCAATCCCTTAACATCGTCTGACGAGTATGTGTTTCGCGCCAAAGGCGCGGTTTTCATATTCAAGCCTGGGGCAGACGTCCCAGGAGTTCATGGGCCACAAAAAACCTCAGCGCTGAAAGCGCGATTCAATCAGGTTTCACACCAATGGGTAGCCTTGATTCGCGCCTTCAGCGCTAATTCACGATCACGGCAGAAGTCGTAGGGCGACGCCCTGGGCTGTCATGAGAGAGCGCCGTTGGGGCTAAACACGCATCCCGGCAGAGCCGGCGATTCAGCCGAATTGGAAAAAGCCGATTGGTTTGACGCTACCGCCGGGTGCCAATAGGATCCATTCATCGCTACGCAAACTATTCCAACAAAGGAATCATCAAGACCGTCCGGAGCCGCGGTGCAACGGCCAGTCAATTTAGAAAACTGGATCGAAGAGAACCGAGAAAAATTCAAGCCGCCGGTTAGTAACCAGTACCTTTATGACGGGCGCGATTTTTTCGTCATGGTGATTAAAGGTCCAAACGCTCGGAACGATTTTCATCTCGTCGATTCGGAAGAGTATTTTTACCAGCTAAAAGGCGACATTAAAGTGCGCATCCGGGAAGGGGATCGCATCGTCGATCATATCGTGCGGGAAGGGGAAACGTTCTTCATCCCACCGAACGTCCCGCACGCTCCGGTGCGACCGCCGGATACGATCGGCGTCGTCGTTGAGCGTCGCCGTCCACCGGGAGAAAAGGAACATGTCATCTTCTATTGCGAGAACTGCGGTGCGCTCGTTGAAGATATTCACTTCGATTGCGGAGATATCGTCCAACATTTCAGTCAAGCGATGCGCGATTTCTGGAACGATGACGCGCGGCGCACATGCAAGCAGTGCGGCAAGCGGGTCGAGAAGCCCGAGCCGGTAAAGCCGTTCTAAGCTTTCATTAAGAACACGACCGCTTTTTCTGAATTCGCCATTGGGCGTTGGACGTTGAACGTTGGACGTTTGCTTAACGATCGTAACTCGCGCATTTCGTACCCGGCGTTCAGATGAAGATCGACCTCCACACACACATTCTTCCGCGCGAATGGCCTGATCTCAACGCTAAATACGGCTATAGCGGATTCGTTAGGTTGGATCATTACAGACCGTGCTGTGCGCGGATGATGATTGGCGACCGCGTGTTTCGGGAGATCACGGACAATGTCTGGGATCCCGAGAGGCGAATCGAAGATATGGATGAGAAGCGCGTTTCAATGCAGGTCCTTTCAACTGTGCCGGTGATGTTTAGCTATTGGGCAAAGCCGCACGACGCGCTCGATCTTTCACGCCGTCTGAACGACCATATCGCGGAAGTTGTCCGGGCTTATCCAAAGCGGTTTGTCGGGCTGGGAACGGTTCCTTTGCAAGATGGCGATCTTGCCGCCCTCGAATTGGAACGGTGCGTCCGCCAGCTGAATTTGCGAGGCGTGGAGATCGGTACGCACGTGGACGCCAGTCCGCTCTCCGGTCGCGCCGATACTTTGAACCTCGACAACGCGTCGCTCCAACCAATCTGGAGCGCGGCGGAAAAACTCAACGCCAGCATCTTCGTTCATCCCTGGGACATGATGGGCAGGGAGCGCATGCCGAAGTACTGGCTGCCCTGGCTCGTTGGCATGCCCGCTGAAACGTCGCTCGCGATTTGTTCGATGATGTTCGGTGGCGTGTTCGACAGGTTTCCGAAGCTGCGCGTCGCCTTCGCGCACGGCGGTGGTGGCTTCCCGTTTACCATTGGCCGCATCGAGCACGCGTTTCACGTCCGGCCGGATTTGGTCGCGACCAACAATGCGGCGAACCCGAGAAAGTATCTGGCCAATGGTGACACGCCCGCCCGGTTCTACGTGGACTCACTCGTCCACGATGCCGACGCGCTAAGATTGCTGCTCAAGTTGTTTGGCGCGCGACGCGTCGCTCTCGGGTCCGATTATCCATTTCCACTCGGGGAAGCCCATCCGGGGAAGCTCATCGAGGTGCTTAAACTTCCGTCGAAAGACAAGACCCAACTGTTCTCCGAAACCGCACGCGAATTTCTCGACCTCTGACTCCGATTCAACGATTCAACGATGAAACGGCGCGCTCCGCACGCTACATTTCGTGACGGATCGCCCACAAGTCGTGAAAGATCGGTTTAAACAATGATTCCTTCAGGAACGGGATACCGGGCGATCCGCCCGTGCCTTTTTTCGCACCGATCGTCCGTTCGACCAGCTTGATGTGGCGGTAGCGCCACTCCTGTAATCCTTCGTCGAAATCGGTCATCAACTCGAAAAGAATCGAGCACTCAGGAGCGCTCTGGTAGAGGCGCAGAATTTCCTTCTGCACGTTTTCGTCCGGTCTATTCGGTTCGGTTAGATCACGCTTCTTCAGCTCCAAGGGGATCTTCGCGCCGCGAGTTTCGAGAAAATCATAAAAATGATCGATTACCGTCCTCTCCTTAAGCAGCCTCTGAAGCCGATCAGCACCTGGAAAATCCGGCTTAACGTAGGCCAGCGTCGATTCTCTCTTGTAGCCGAGCACGAACTCAATTTCACGAAACTGGACCGACTGAAATCCGGAGGCCGTTTCGAGCCGATCTCGGAAGCTCGAGAACGACGACGGCGTCATCGTTTCCAAGATGTCTACTTGGGCCACGAGCGTCTTCATAATCGTCCGGGTGCGTTTGAACGAATGAATCGCGCCGAACAAATCGCCTGCTGAAAAATCTTTCTTTATTTTCTTGAACTCATGCAGCAACTGCTTGAACCAAAGTTCATAGGTTTGATGGATGATGATGAACAACATCTCATCGTGCTCAGGCGGAGTTGAACGCGGCTTTTGCAGCGTGAGCAGCTTCTCCAAGTCCAAATAATTGGCATACGTGAGCAACGCCATAGCACATGCTCTACGTGAGTCGCGTGAACGTCAACGCACGATCCCGGCTCGGTTCTTCTTCGACCGCCTCAACCTTGCTACGATTCAGCGCTTCAAAGCCGTGCTGGCTGGCAAAACTTGGTTACATCCTCTGAGTTGGGCGGTGAGCGTTGGATGTTGGACGTTTTTTTCTGATCGTTCTTTTAGCTTCGTAGCTGCCTTCCGCTCTAGCTCCGAGCTCCCCGCTCTCTGCTGGGCTTAACGCAACACCGCCTGATGGAATTCGTACCCATCGTCCAGATTATTCAGGTTCACTGCGTCTTTCGGCGCGGAAGCGATCTGAAGAAAAGCAGCAACACGGCGATCGGCCGTGCGCCTTTACGAAGGTTAAATCAGACCAAGTTTGCCGCTCGATCCACAGCCTTCCGTGCCGCCTGTTCAAACGCCGCCACAAATCACAAGCGCAGCGAGCGCGATATTTCTCCTCATCAAGACGGCCTGCTCTCGCCGGCGCCGCCTCTCATTTTGTGCACCATCATCCAATCGATGGAGACTTTTCCTGGCCCGAAAATGAAAATGAGAATGACCGCGAACAGAAAAAGAAATTCGTCCGCTGCCAGAAACTTGTCCGGATCGCTGAAAATCGCTTTTATCTTGTCGATGTCCGCCGTCAGGTAGGCAACGGTGAGCAGAATGATCATTGGAATCGAAATCAGGCGGGAGAACAGACCAAGCAACAGGAGAAGTCCACCTAAGCATTCAGTCACGCCAGCCACGATCGCGCCTAAGTGTGGAAGGGGAATTCCAAGGCTTTGGAAAAATTCGGTCGGCTTCTGCAAGTCCGTCAATTTTCCTTTGCCGGTCTGAATAAATTGCCAGCCCCAGTAGAGTCGGATGACCAGCAGAAGAAGTGATTGCAGAAATGTGCGCTCGGGCGCGAGCCAGCGGGCGAAAGCTGGATGCATCAGTTTCGTTTTTATGAGATGCGGCAAAACCAGCCTAGTGAACTCCAGTCGTTGAACCAATTTTTAATCTGCGCCGACCAGTTGGCTCCGCGGCGTTTGCTGCCACCCAAGCCGATCGCACAGGCGTTCGCGACTGTCTCACCAGCGCGGAGCGCGCTCAAAATTGCGAAAGCTTCGGATCTCAGACGCTTATAGTAGAGTACATTGTCGAAACGATGAACGCCGAGATGCACGCGTCGCCGTTTCGGCAGCTGGATTTTTTTTTGGCTGCGTTGCGACGCTTTCGGCATCGCTTCGACAATATTGCTCGCCTCGGCGCGTAAAACGTCGGATTCGCTTTTCCGAACCGCAATGAGGAACTCGTCAACCGCATAATCCAGTTGCAATAGCGAGAGGTAAGGTTGCAATCCCAGCCGTAATTTTTCCGGTTTAGCATCGAGGATATCGTCGGGCGTAATCCTCGGTTTGGCTGGATCGTCAAAAGCAACCACTTGGGCCCATTCGAACCGGGCCATGTCGAGCGCCAGTCTCTGATGCGGGCGCGCCCACTTGGGTTCTTCGCAGATGAATTTTTCCAGGCGACTGCCGAGATTACGGAGCGTGAACGAGACTGAGGGATACTTTGCCAGATAGGCCGTAATCAGTTTCATGAACTTCTGCTCGCCAAGCACCGCGCGCAGCCCGGGATAATCATCGTAAAGACAATCGAGTACCCGGAACCAGTAAACGCGATTGTAGATTTCGAGCCGCTCAAACGAAGTGAGACGGTCGTTAGGCTTGATGAAACTTGCGGCCACCTTGTCCATGGCGCGCCCGTCCACCCAGGTCGGCTGCATTCGGTCCTCTACCGTCAGCGGCCGGAAGAGAGCGCTGGCCATGAGCTCCTGCAGTTGTTTCAACTGCGCGCGAGAACCGGCCTTAAGCAGCGGCGTTCTCGAGCTGATCGATGAACTGGGTGGCTTTGAGCGCCTCATGGTGAACCTCATCAAAGGTAGGAATTCGATCGTCCCATTCCAAAAGAGTGGCAGTGCGCCCAACCAGTTGCACAGCGTGGGCATATAACTTCCAGACTGGGTCGAGCACCGGATGATCATGGGTGTCCAAAATATATTTCTCGAACTTGGAATGCCCGGCGATATGCATCTGACCGACGCGATGATGGGGCACGTTGTTCAAATATTCGTAGGGATCGAAGGAATGGTTCTTGGAGGAGACATAGATGTTGTTCACATCGAGCAGGATCCCGCAGTCCGCTCGCTCAACTACCTCGCTCAGAAATTCCCACTCCGTCATTTCCGAGGCATGAAATTCGGCATAACTGCTCACGTTTTCGACACAGATTGGAACCTCGAGAAAATCACGGGCCTGGCGAATGTTCTGCGCGGTCATCTTGGCGCAGGCAAAGGTATATGGCATGGGTAATAGATCGTGGGTGTAACGTCCATCAACGCTGCCCCAGCAGAGATGATCGGATAGCCACGGTGTGTTGGTGTGTTTGACCAGGCGCTTTAGCCTTTTTAGATGCTCGCGGTTTAGCCTCTCGGCCGATCCGAAATACATGGCCACGCCATGTTGCACCACGCGGTACTGCTCAAGAATGGCGTCGAGCACTTCGAGCGGCCGCCCGCCGTCGACCATGAAATTCTCCGAGATGATTTCGAACCAATCGACCACCGGTTTCTTTGAGAGGATATGACGGTAATGAGGAACACGCAGACCGATGCCGATCCCGTAATCGGTAAAGTTATTGAACAGATTTGCCGGCATCGCTGATGATTATTCGCTCAAGAGCCGGGGAATAGAACCCTCGGCTCTTGAGGACACTACATTATTTTGGCGCTGGCTTGCTGCCATCAGTGGCGCAACCACCCTTGCCTTTACATGAGTTCTTACCCTTGCAGCCATTATCGCCTGTCTTGCAACCCCCTTTGCCTTTACAGGAGTTCTGGCCCTGGCAAGCGTGCTTGTCCGACTTTGCCTTTTCCAACTGCAGCGAAACGCCCGGCTTCCCGGTCGAAACTGCCGCGTGGGTCGTGGCGGCGAACGAGCCGCTCATTAGTCCGGCCATTGCTGCGCCGGCAACCATTGCTTTCTTTGTCATTGGGACCTTTCTGTTGTGGTTCTTGCTCGCCCTCCAGTGGCACCACGCCGCCGGAAGTCGACCAAATCGATGCCGAATCCCCTTCGAATCCGGCTTCCCTACTTCAATTATCCAAGCGCGCCTTGGAAGGGAAGCAGAAACTGGAAGGAATTGGGCGGGCCTGTAATAGTTGATTCTAGTGTTGTGTAACCGGTATGGCTTGACAATCGCCGCAAGGAGTTTGGGCGAGTTGCAAGGAAGGAGCGAACCGCCTGTATCCATTGGGATACTGGTCGAGCGAGCGAGAAGTGAAGACCCAGAGGGCAAAACGCAAGATCGTAGCGGTACGATGCCTCTCTGCTCTTGCGTTTATTTTAAGACTGCCTGATGGAATTCGTACCAGTCGTCCAGATTATTCAGATTCACCGCGTCTTTCGGCGCGGAAGCGTCATCTGGAATACCGCAGGCACCGAGAACGCCTTTGCGGGTGTCCTCATCGTGAATGTAACCACGCACTGCGGCATTGTGCTTTCCGATTGCCTGAGGGTTCAGCGATTTCGCGCTCTGCTTCACCCATGCTTCGAACTGCGGATAGGTCGGTTTATCTTTGCTGATATAATCTTTCACCGCCTGCTCCTCGAGCCCGAGCGCGGCGCAGGTCATGGCGTCGAAACCTCTGCCGATGCCGGGATAACCGGCTGCGAGTTTACCTTGTGCTTCGAGCGAGACCTTCTGCCACATGCGCGGGAGATGCAGAACGCCGAGGGGACCGGCCGTGCCGGAACTGATCAATGGAACGTATGTATTAGGCATATATAAAAGAGTTGATGGTTGATAGTTGAGAGAAAGTTGAGAGGAGACTTACCGCCGTCGGCCCGCGAAGACAATGCAATTTCAACTCGATTACTATCAAGCGCAGGAGCACGATGCGGGCTGGGGTCTTTGCTGACTTCGGCGTTGGACGTTGAGCGTTAAGCGTTGAACGTTGAAAGTTTCTGCGCGTTACCGCATCTGCCGCAGGTATTCCCGGTCAAATGCCGCTGGGATTGACTCTCTCGTCGAATACGGTCCCGGCTCGTAGGCGCGAGACGTGATCCCCTTCTGACTCAGCTCACACACGTGCCAATCCTGCTTGTTTGTCATGTCCCAGAATTCGATCGCATCCTCTGGTTTGAAAGCAATACCGCCTTGGCCCTTGGCCGCAGACGCGTCCGGATGAAAAAACCAATCGCAGAGGATGAGTGTCCGCTCTGGCGACTTCGGCCAGAGCTGATGCACCATGACGTATTCTGGGTGCAAGCTTAGGAGCATGTTTGGAAAGATCGAATAATAAAACACGCGAGAGAAGTCCTGCGCCTGAGTGTTGCCCAGCGGCAAAGCGCAGGCCTTACCGCTCATGGTCAAGCTGGCGCCTTTCGCGATTTTCATGAACCCGCCGAGGAATGGTCCTTCGGTTAGATCGTTCTCGGCCGAATCGTAGGGCGAAACCTTCGATAACAGCGGATGCACGCCCGGGCAGTGATAGCACTCCGAATAATTCTCGAAAATCAATTTCCAATTGGCCTGCACGTCGTAATCGATTCGTTTCGCCGGGCGCAAAATCGGCATGTTCCAGTCCGAAAATTTCCCGGCCAACGGCGCGAACCAATCCTCCAATGAAATGCAGCCGCTTCGCATCGAAGCATTCGCCAGATTCACGAAAATGAATCCTTCCCACCGCGCCAGGTTCACCGCGCGCAACGAATAATTCGCCTTATCAAAACCCGGCACTTCATCCATGTGCGGCGCGCCGATCAACCGTCCGTCGAGCCCATACGTCCAAGCATGATATGGACACTGGATCGCTGACGCATGTCCACACGCGTCCTCTTTCAAACGCGTGCCACGATGACGACAAACATTGTAAAAGCCGTGGACGTTGCCGCGCTGGTCCCGAACCGTAATCAAACTTTCGGATCCGTGGCCGGCCACGCTGTAACCTGATGAAGGCGGACCGACCTCAGTCACAAAATAATCGCCCGGCCTCGTAACCTGGTTCTGATGGCCGACAAGTAACCAGTGCTTTGAAAAAATCTTTTGCTGTTCCTTCGCAAAAATCTCTGGCGAAACAAAATACTTTTGCCCTAGCGTCATTGCTCCAACCGCAAAAGTCTCGGTGGTTTTCCGGAACGCTCCTTTTGTCGTCATTTGGGTGAGCATCGCAGCGGGAACGATCACACGTAACTTACCTGGACGCCAATCTCGTCGCGCAGAAGGCTGTGCTTCCAGCGGATTGTCCCCGATGCGCAACGAGAAGCCTTCCCACGGCACGAAATCCTTTCGACTTGGAAGCGTTCCTGCAAACTTGACTGCTTTAAGCAGTCAAGTTTCAAATGTTACAGGCCCTTTGTCCGGTTCTCGATTAAGTAGTCGTTTCCCTTGCGATTTGGCCAGCTGCATCAGAGGCTCCCAACGCGCTCCTGCAGCAGGCCAGGAAGCGTGACAGCGCAGGTCTTCCAGTCGCGGCGGCTAATTGTCGCGAATCGGCGTCGCGCGCGTCGCGTGGGAAACTCGACTGCTTTAAGCAGTCGAATGATGTGACCGCGAGAACAAATGCCATTTGTCGAGGCGATCAGATTGGAGAAAGCCGATGCCTCGCTGTCTAGGCCTTCTGCGAGGCCGCGAGCATCGGCGCCGGTCGAGCGCGGAGTAATTGGTTTCTGGTAGCCGAGCACTTAACTGGACGATGTGGAGCAAGTCAGAAAAGAGTGGGTGATGTTGATTCGCGCTGTAGAATCGATGATAACCATCCGACCAACTTGTGAGAATGCCCATGGCACTCAGCTTGCGCAGCTCATTCTGAATGGTGCAAAGAGTCAGTCCGCTCAGGCTCATCAGTTGACGAACATAGCGCTGCTTGTGAGGTGTGGTGAAAAGCAGTCGTAAGACTTCCGCGCGCACCTTTGGGAACAGGATTTCCAGGATCCTTCGCTTCCGTTTCATATCTGAGACTTTTGAACTTGACTGCTTAAAGCAGTCAAGTTTGAGCGAGCGCCGCTTTGGTTAGCTGAGATCGCGTTTACGATAGAGCGCGTAGAAGGGCGACAAGAAGCACAAGAATCAAGAGCGCGATGCTGACATAAACAAGGGTATCCTGGAGACGCGCGCGACTTGCTGCCGCCGAATAAGGCATGCGAGTGAACGTGACCATGCGATAAAGCGGCAGATAGCAACCGGGTAATAAACCTTCAAGCAGGTGATCGAGTTTTTTCTTCGCGCGAAATGCCCGTGATGCGGTTTTGTCGCGCATCTCGATGAAATTTTCGACCGCAAGGCGGGCGAGGGCGTCGGTGTTCTCCTTTCGGCGCGTGAAATATTCGGCGAAAGCGCGTTGTCGATCTTGCGGAAATTCGGCCAGACATTCGTCGAGTACTACGCAATCTTCGAACGCGGCGTTCATTCCCTGGCCGTAAAACGGCACGACCGCATGCGCGGCGTCTCCGATAAGCGCGACTTTATCCTTGTAATACCACGGTGCACACCGAATGGTCACGAGTGAGCCTGTCGGATTATTTCGGAACTCCTCGACCAGTCTCGGCATGAGTGGAACGGCGTCGGGAAATTCTTCATCAAAAAAGCGGCGGACGTCGTCGTCAGTTTTCGCTGATTCAAAACTGCGCGGACCTTTGAATTCCCAGAACAGTGTACAAGTGAACGAGGCGTCGGGGTTCGGCAGTGCGATCATCATGAAACTTTTTCGCGGCCAAATGTGGAGCGCGTTTTTCTCCATTTGCCACGAACCATCGGACGCGGGCGGGATTGTCAGTTCCTTGTAACCATGGGCGAGATAACTTTCGTCGTATTGAAAATTGTCGATCTTTAGCTGCATCGATTGGCGCACCGCGGAGAATGCGCCATCCACGCCAATGATGCTCTCGGCGGACGCCGACAGCAGTTGGGAGGTTGAAGTGTTGAGAAGTTGAGCTGTGGCCGAGTCCAGATCCACGTCGGTGCAGCGATGATTGAAATGGACCTGCACATTCGAATAAGATTGAGCCGCTCCGATTACGGTGGTGTTGAGGGCAGCGCGCCCGATGGAGTTAATGAACTTGCTCGGGTCGCGGTCGTACGGAGAAAAGTGGAGCGCTCCCGACTTTTCATGAATCATCCGGCCCCGCATGGGGATGGCGTGCTTAAGCACTTCATTAGCAAGGCCAAGCTGTTCGAGGGCGTGAATTCCGCGAGTCGACAGCGCGAGATTGATCGAGCGTCCGCCAACGATGTTGCCTTCGCGCGGATCAGCCCGGCGCTCGTACAGATCCACGTCGTATCCGCGCCGCCCGAGACAAGCGCCGAGCACTCCTCCGGCCAAACCGCTGCCGATGAGAATGAATTTTGCCATTGCTGAAGATGCTTAACCGCGGATCACGCAGAGAGCACGGATATTCAATACGATATAATCACATCGTCCGGTTGGGACTAACGTGTGCTAATCAGGGAAATGGCACTGCGACTGCTGGACGTAAGCGGACGCTACAATGAAGGTCACGACTCAACCGGCAAAAACCAAGCCGTACGTTCACTCGCTCGAGCTGAAGGCCATCCTGGTGGTGGATGACGATCAACAACTCGCTTCGGCGCTGCAATGGATCCTGGCGGATGAAAATTTTCTCGTTGACGTCGCCTTCGACGGCGAGGCCGCCCTACTCAAGGCTAAGGCGCACAAATATGACGCTATCATCTGCGATTTGAAGATGCCGCGCCTGCGCGGGGATGAGTTTTACCTCAAGGTAAGCAAGATGTGTCCGTCTCTCGCAGACCGCTTCATCTTCATTACCGGTTTCGCTACCGACCCCAAAATCGCCGCTTTTTTGACCAAGCACGACGTAAAGTATCTGGTTAAACCGTTTGTCATCCGAGGACTGATCGACTGCGTTAAGGAAATGCTCTCCTGATACGGAAGTAGTCGTTGGCCGGCAAGCCGCTACCAATGGAGGGCAGAGCTGCCTGGCGTGTCTCATTGCCGTTTAAGGCAGACATGACGGATCCTCGCCAGGTGGTCGGTCCCAGCCTTTGATGTCATGGCACCGCGGCTGCTCAAGCAAGGTGCTCTAACCATGAAACTTGAGCCAGAACCGGCCGACCTTGCTTCAAGTAAGATTCTTCAATTTAAAGCCGTTTTGGTGGTTGATGATGACAAACAACTCGCTTCGGCGCTGCAATGGATCCTGGCGGACGAAAACTTTCTGGTCGACGTCGCCTTTGACGGTGAGGAAGGCCTGCTCAAAGCGAAGGCGCACGAGTACGATGCAGTCATTTGCGATCTGAAAATGCCGCGCCTGCGCGGTGACGAGTTCTATCTGAAGGCGAAGGAGCTGCGACCATCTCTCGCTGATCGCTTCATTTTCATTACCGGTTTTTCGACCGATCCCAACATCGCTTTATTCTTTAACCACCACGAGGTGAAATACCTGGTCAAACCGTTTTCCATCCAGGTGCTCATTAACTGTGTGAAAGAATTGATCGCCTGAGTCCAATAGCGCATTCGCGAAAAAGGATCTCACGAAGCAACCTTTAACCAGACATTGGTTCTTTATTTTAACGTAATTTCGCGCATCGTTTTCGTGCCGAGAATTTCACGAATGTCGAGACGTTTCACCGCCGTAGCGCGGCGCTGATCTTCATTGCCCATCGCCTTCTCAACAAGCGGGTCCATTTTCTCGCGCAACCCATCCAGCGCGGCCATGTTTGGAAATTCCACCATGATAACGATGTTATAGTCGTTAGGCCCCATCGCATCACCCTGGAGGATTTTATAGTCCAGGATGATTTTTTGACTCTTCGCCGCTTCATACACCGGTTTCACAGTACCGCTGATTTGCCTGAGATAATCATCACCGAGGCCCGCCTTGGTTTTGACCATGGTCAAGGTCCAGACCGGACCTTCGGTGTAGGGTGCGCCGCTGGTTTTGACTGTCGTCGCTGCCGCTGCAGAAGTTATCGGACTGGAAGTTTGCGCCGAGGAAATGGTAGCGGCAAGAGCGATAATTCCGATAGTTATCAGTTTAGATTGTTTCATCATACGAGCAATCTGTGCAGAAGAGTCCGTGCAGGCGAGAATAATTTGTCGTCGCGAAGGTCTTGGAAATTAATTTCTTTCGTTCAATCTCCTATTGATCCCGAATCCGATGAGGTCTTTAGAACTGGCTGCAATTCATGCTGCGCACGAGAGGATCCGGCGGTACATCCATCGAACGCCGGTGCTGACAAGCGCGCGCCTCGATGCAGCGAGTGGCGCGTCGCTGTTTTTTAAGTGCGAGAATTTTCAGAAAGTCGGCGCCTTCAAGGCGCGGGGCGCGACCAACGCCATCTTTGCGCTCGACGAAGTGACAGCGCGGCGTGGGGTGGCGACGCATTCTTCCGGCAACCATGGAGCTGCGGTGGCGCGCGCGGCGAAGTTGCGCGGAATTTCTGCTCACATCGTGATGCCGTCAAATTCGGCGAAGGTGAAAGTGCGCGCGGTCGAAAGTTATGGGGCGCATGTTACCTTTTGTGAGTCATCAGATGCGGCGCGTCAGGCAACGTGCGCCGACGTAATGGCGAAGACCGGTGCGACGCTGATTCATTCATTCGAAAACGAAAACGTGATGGCGGGACAGGGAACGATTGCGGTAGAGTTGCTGGGAGACGTAGAGGTCGATTTTGTTCTTTGTCCGGTAGGTGGCGGCGGTTTACTTTCGGGTGTTGCGGTCGCAGCGAAATCGCTGCGGCCACAAATCAAGATCATCGCGGTCGAGCCAGTGAACGCGGACGACGCTGCACAATCGTTTCACGCCGGACGTGTCATCTGCAGCCAAAAAAAATTCACCATCGCAGACGGCCTGCGAACGAATATCAGCGCGCCCACCTTTTCAATAATCCAGCGCCTTGTCGAAGACATTGTCACGGTTAGCGAAGAGGCAATCGTCTCCGCCATGCGAACGATTTGGGAGACGATGAAAATCGTCGTCGAGCCGTCAGCGGCCGTTCCTTACGCTGCGATCCTCGACCGGAAGATCAACATTGAGGGTAGCCGTGTGGGAATCATTCTGACCGGTGGCAACGTTGATCTTGATGCCTTGCCTTGGAAATGAGTAGAAGCAATCTGATGAAAACGATGATTGCAGGTGTTATTACGCTGATGGCAATGGCGCTCTTGGCCCAACCGGTGGGCCCGACGATGAAGGCAGTCATGGTGCGGGAATACGGTGACCCGGACGTTTTGAAATTGGAAGAGGTCCCGTTGCCGGAGCCGAAAATGAATGAGGTTCTTATTCGGGTGATCGCCGCCGGGGTGAATCCGGTGGACGCGGGGATTCGTTCCGGGCACTACTCAAAGTATTTCGGCCCCAAACCGCCGTTCGTTCCGGGATCGGACGTTGCAGGCGTGATCGAGGAATCGAAAATCGACAAATACAAACGGGGCGACGCAGTTTACGGTTATCTTGATTTAAACAGGGGCGGCGGTTATGCCGAGTACACGGTCGCGAAGGATCGGGAAATTTCAGCAAAACCTCAATCGTTGAGTTTCACCGAATCGGCGGCTGTTCCGATTGTCGCGTTGACCGCCTGGCAAGCGTTGATCGACACGGCAAAACTAAGCGCAGACCAAACGGTCTTAATTCACGGCGGCTCCGGCGGCGTCGGAAGCTTTGCGATTCAAATTGCAAAAGCGAAGGGAGCGAAGGTTTACGCCACGGCATCGACAGCAAACCAGGATCTGCTTAAGGAACTTGGGGCGGATGTAGGGATCGATTATACGACACAGAAATTCGAAGACGTGGCGAAGGACGTCGATGTTGTGCTCGAGTCAGTGGGAGGTGATACGCTCACGCGGTCCTACGACGTGGTAAAAAAAGGTGGCATTATCGTGTCGATCGTTGGGCCACCAAATCAAGCGGAGCTAGACAAGCGCGGGATACGGGGGGCTGGGCTCGGGGTCGACCCGAACTCAAAGGAGCTCGCGGAGATTGGGAAATTGATCGATGACAAGAAGATTAAAGTAATCGTGTCCCAGACCTTTCCGCTAACAGAAGCAGTCAAAGCCCAGGAGCAAGTCGCTACCGGTCACACCCGCGGCAAAATTGTCCTCAAGGTCACGGATGAACCAAAGTGAGCGCCATTGGCAAACGCTAGAATCGACCCCGAATGAGTTGGGAAGCGATTAACGCCATCTCGCAGCTAATCAGTTCGATTGCGGTCGTCTTCTCTCTCTTGTATCTCGCCATCCAGGTCCACCGCAGCACGCGGGTGGCGAAAATTGCGGCGCAGGACTCAGCTGCCACCGCGTTGCGCGATGTGACCAAGCCGTTTATGGAAAACGCCGAACTGGGCCGGATCTGGCAGGTAGGCCTCGAAAATCTCGGCGCGCTTTCGCGGGAAGATCAGGCCCGGTTCTTTCATGCGGCGTATCAATTTTTAAAAGCATTTGAGACAATCCATTTCCATTTTGCCTACGGTTTGCTGGACCCACAATTATGGGAAGGTTGGCGGGAACTCCTTCGGCATTACGTCGTCGCACCTGGCATCGCTCATTATTGGAAAATGCGGCACGAACTTTTCTCGAAACGTTTTCAACAGTTCGTGCAGAGCCTTGAGCCGCCCCCGCAGCATTTCACTGTTGGCAGCCTGCTCGAACCAGAGGAACTGCACGCCGAGCCCGCAGGTGCACAGTAGGTTTTACGGCTTGGGGCAACGAGGCCGCAAGAAACAGCGGCGAAGTGATTAGTGGGGTGTAGCTACTGGCTGCTGAAAAGGGGGCAGGTTCGCGCGCCTTAGTTCCGTAATAGTCTGCTCCAACAGAGCTGTTCGTTCGCGCACACGTTCTTCCAACAGCGCCTTTTCATTTTGGAGCTGGCGGTGCAGAAAGCGAGTCTTCAAGACATTGTTGATGCGCAGTTTCACTTCGACGTCATCTAAAGGTTTGGAAAGAAAATCTGTGCGCCCATCCGCAAGGGCGAATCACCTTGTCGCCCGAGTCCCATCTGCGGTAAGCATCAATAAGGGGAACAATGTTTACC